>Ga0255347_1000030_pt1 | contig 291768 bp, 225 predicted proteins | sample wastewater_treat_2_FD_192479 | JGI IMG/M metagenome (GOLD analysis project Ga0255347, IMG submission 192479) | Wastewater microbial communities from Lulu Island WWTP, Vancouver, Canada - plant24 | ecosystem: Engineered > WWTP > Wastewater > Unclassified | place: Canada: Vancouver, British...
GGCCATCAAGAGATTGAATTAGCCCTCGTAAAACTTTACAAAACAAACGGAGATACAAGATATCTGGCACTGGCTGATTGGTTTCTGCAACAAAGGGGCCATGGATATTTCAGAAACTGGACAGATAACCAGGATTATTGTCAGGACAGAATTCCCGTAAAAGAACAGACTCAGATCACCGGACACGCGGTACGGGCAATGTATTTATATACAGGGGCTGCCGATGTTGGATCAGCCATAGGGGATACGGGTTATATGAATGCCATGAAACAGTTATGGGAAGATGTGGTGTACAGGAATATGTATCTGACCGGAGGTATTGGATCATCAGGCAGGAATGAAGGATTCAGTATTGACTATGACCTGCCCAACGAACAAGCATATTGTGAGACTTGTGCATCAGTTGGCATGGTGTTTTGGAATCAGCGCATGAACTTGCTTACTGGTGAAAGCAAATACGTCGACGTTTTGGAAAGAAGTCTGTATAATGGTGCACTAGCTGGTCTATCAATATTCGGAGATCGGTTCTTCTATAGAAACCCATTAGCTTCAACCGGTAACCATTCAAGAAGCGAATGGTTTGGTACGGCTTGTTGTCCATCTAACATTGCAAGGTTAGTTGAGTCTGTAGGCGACTATATCTATACAAAATCTGATAATGCAATATGGATAAATCTTTTTATAGGAAGCTCAGCATTAATTGATATAAATGGCAAAAATATACAAGTGAAACAGTCAACAAATTACCCGTGGGATGGTGAAATTCAAATTTCTGTTGTTCCTGAAAAACGGACAAAATTTGACCTGTATATACGCATTCCAGGCTGGGCGACTAATCAACCGGTACCAGGAGATACTTATTTCTATTCCGATAACTCTAACGAACATATTTCTTTATCTCTCAATGGGACTCCTGTAGATTTTAAAATGGTCAATGGTTATGCGGTTATTAATAAAACATGGGAAAAAGGAGATTTGGTCTTATTAAGTATGCCAATGCCCGTGCGCAAAATAATAGCTGTTAAGGCAATAAAAGAAAACCACAATCGCGTTGCTCTTCAAAGAGGTCCTCTGGTTTATTGTTTTGAACATGAAGACAATAGAGGGAAAGTGATGAATATACTGATCCCTGATGATATCACTTTAAAAGCCGAATTCAAACCTGACTTTCTTAATGGAATAGTTGTATTACAGGCAGATACTCCTGTTGCAGTAGTATCTGCTGATGGCAGAAATGTAAGTACGGAAATAAATAAAGTAACTGCTATACCATACTATTCTTGGGCTAATAGAGGCAAAGGGCAAATGCAGGTTTGGATGCCAAAAAAGATTACTGATGTAAGATTACTTTCTGATTAATGAAAAAACATGTATTTCATAATTGTAATCAATACATGGATTGTTAATTCTTTATAAGCTTTGAACATCCATAACAGTAATTAATCTTAATTGTACATTAAAAAAAGTTAAATTTTATAGCATTTTTCTGGGACATTTACTACTTGTCATTGTTTTTTCTCTTTAAAAACGAACTAGCAAAGTTGTAATAGAATATAACCCGTTTAACATATTCATATTCTTTCTATTGGGCGCAAATATTCATCTTATTTCAACTCACTTATTCACATGATCAATAAAATTGAGTTGCATAAAAGATTTTGGCATGGTCAGGGACCCAGCCTTATTCTGATTCCTCCATCTCGTAACGCTTTGTATGATTTGAACTGTTATCAAAATCGATTTTGGGATCCTCTTGCTATGTGGGAATCTGAAATAAGAAGAGCAAAAGCAGTTATGGGGTGGCCTACTGATGGTATTCCTGCAATTCGACCAAATCTGGGTGTGGTTACAATCCCTGCAATGGTAGGGCAATCATTCCAGATACCTGAGGATTCTATGCCTTGGCCCGGGAAGCCATTAACAATAGAAGAAATCCGGGTCGCCCAAAATCGTAATCTGATTGAATCTGTAATTTTCAGGCTAGCTGCTGATTTTTATAAAATTCACCGAATAAAAGGAGAAAAACAAGTAGCTGCTTATTTGCCTGATACCCAAGGAGTATTCGATATTGCCCATTTGCTTTTCGGAGATGAAATATTTACATCTGTACTTGATACTGAAGAAGGCAATTGGGTTACTGAATTGATGGGAATCTGCTTACAACTTTATATCAGAGCAACAAAAACATTAAAGGTTGAACTGAATGAAGAATCAGAAACAATGATACATGGCCATGCTACCGAACAGGGAATTTACTTTCCTCACGCAGGAGCAAGGCTCTCAGAAGACTCTGCCATACTTTTACCACCGGAAATGATTGAACAATTAATAATACCAAATGTCAAACAAGCATCACAACCTTTTGGTGGAGCTTTTCTCCATTATTGTGGATATCATCCAACACTTTTTACACAGCTAACTGCTTTACCTGAGGTTAAAGCCATTGATCTCGGAAATCCCGAAAAATATGATACTCAGTGGTTGCTAGAACAGTGTTCAAAAACAGGAACAATACTATATAGCAGAATTGTGGAAGAACCAGATGAAACCTGGGAAAAATACATTGATCGGATTGGAAAACTGACAGCTCGTACCGGGGCTCGTGTTATCCTCCGTCCTATGGTTTTTCCAGAATCTCGAGACGAATGCCTGGAAATGCTTGAACACTGGCATTATCTGACATCATAAAAATAAGGAGATAATTCAACTGATTATGTCGTTGTATTTGACAGATTTAAAGAAAATCGAAAACATATTTAGATATATAATGGCTGTAGCACCTCCAAATAAAGGCAATTAATTATCTTTTTAATATCTATCTAATCATCTGAAACATAATATCCATTATTAATAAAATAAATCCATTATGAATGGTCTGAAAATTACCTTAAAGCTAAATCCTCTGCTCGTTTCTTCATTACTATTCCTGGTCACCACCTTTTTCGTTTCAACCAGTCTAAAGCAAAAAAGTACAAGTCAATTAGAAATGAAATCTCTGGAAAAAACAAAACTGGCAATACCGCTCTTTGAAAATGAGGTAATGATAAATTCTCTGGGGATGAATTTTGTTAAAATCTTATCAGGGTCATTTTATATGGGATCTGAATCAGGAGAATTTGATGAAAAGCCAGTCAGGGAGGTTAATATCTCCAATTCATTTTTAATGAGCACTACTCCCATAACTAATGCACAATATGAACAATTCGATCCTGATCATAAATCAATCCGAGGGAAACGGAGTCTTTCGTACAAAGATGATGAAGCTGTTATATTTGTTAGCTGGCATGAAGCTGTAGCATTTACTAAATGGTTAAGCCTAAGGGAGGGTAAACCATACAGGCTGCCAACAGAAGCTGAATGGGAATATGCATGCCGTGCTGGAACTACTACTACCTTCAACACAGGTGATAGTTTGCCAGGAAGATACCATCTAAACCAAAAAGACGAATGGTATCCCAAACAGGTTGACTTGACTGTTGGCAGAACTCCGCCTAACCAATGGGGATTGCATAATATGCACGGACTTGTAGAAGAATGGTGCCTTGACTGGTACGGACCTTATCAGGAAGAAATCCAAACGGATCCTGTTGGATGTTCCGAAGGTGATTTTAAGGTAACCAGGGGAGGAAGCCATAATACGAAGATCGAATACTTGCGCAGTTCTAACAGATTAGGGATGCTTCCTGATGATAAGAATTTTTTGGTAGGATTTCGTATTGTTGAGGCAGAAATGCCTTCTACAGATCCCATACACTTGTTGGAGGAGGAAAGATGGGCTACAGATATAAACCAAAAAGATTGGAAGTGGGAAAATGAGATAAATTCAAAGAAGCCATATTTTGAAAGCCCTATTTATTTTCAAAATGTTTGCCAGGGCTCAAATGGCCCTTTGTATTATACACACAATCATTGTCCGGATATTACATCACTTCCCAATGGAGATCTATTTGTTACCTGGTATTCAACTAATACTGAACCTGGAAGGGAATTAACTGTTGTTGCAGCCCGTCTAAGAAAAGAAAAAGTCGAATGGGACGCCCCATCAGTGTTTTATAAAGTCCCTGACAGAAACATGCACGCCACTTCTATCTGGTGGGATAAGTTCAGCAAACGTATTTATCATTTTCAAGGAGTAGGGGTCAGTCACGGATGGGGAGATCTGGCACTCTTTATGCGAACCAGCATAGATAATTGCGCTACATGGACAAAACCTTATTGGATTAATCCGGAACATGGCTTGCGTAACATGCCAATTGCGGGAGTAATTAAAACATCTGACTTCTCAATTGTTGTGCCGTGTGATGCTGTAACCGGAGGAGAAGGGGGTACCGCAATCCATATAAGTAAAGATGATGGAATTTCATGGTTTGATCCGGGAATAGAATCTGCAAAACCATCCTTTGAAGAGATGAAAACTGGTGGGTGGATAGCAGGCATTCATGCAGGGGTAGTTGAATTAAAAGATGGTCGTCTTTTAGCTTTCGGCAGGGGTAATAACATCAATGAGTATATGCCAATGAGCATTTCATCAGATATGGGAAAAACATGGCTCTATTCAGCCAGTCTATTCCCCCCTATTTCCGGAGGCCAAAGATTAGTTTTAATGCGTCTTAATGAAGGACCTTTATTTTTTGCATCCTTCACAGGATCACACGACAATGATTATGGAATGGAATTTACCGACAAAAAAGGTAAAGTATTCACTGGTTATGGTTTATTTGTAGCTCTCTCATTCGATGAAGGCAAAACCTGGCCGTCACGAAAACTAATTACTCCAGGAGTAGGTGAATATGACGGAGGTGCATGGACCCGAACTTTTAAAACAGATGCCACGCATGCTGAACCTCGTGGCTACCTTGCTGCTACACAATCGTCTGATAGTATCATACATCTTATCTCCAGTAGATTGCATTACCGGTTTAATCTGGCATGGTTGATTGAATAAATAAGGTCTATGAATGTTAATTTTGTTTTTTAAAATACTAAAATGAGAGAAACCTTGAAACTCCCCTTAAAGGGAATCATACCTCCACTTGTTACACCTTTACTCGATAATGACTCTATCGATATCAAAGGCCTGGAGAGATTAATCGAACATGTCATTTCAGGTGGTGTATGTGGAGTTTTTATTTTAGGCACTACAGGCGAGTTTGCCAGTTTAAGTTATAAGCTGCGAATTGAAATGATTGAACGAACCTGCCTGTTGGTCAATAGAAGGGTACCGGTTCTGGTAGGGATAACCGACTCGGCTTTTACTGAAAGCTTGAACTTAGCCAGGGTAGCTGCTGTTTGCAGAGCTGATGCAGTTGTACTGGCGCCACCCTATTACTTTACTCCAAGGCAACCTGAACTTCTGGAATATTTGCAAAGAATAATGGTTCAAATGCCTTTGCCGCTTTTTATTTACAACATGCCTGTTCATACTAAAGTAACATTTGAACCGGAAACACTAATAGCTGCGGCTGATATAAATGGCATAATTGGCATGAAAGATAGTTCTTCAAACCTGGCTTATATTAAACAGGTGCAATATGCGCTTCGAGACCGGCACAATTTTACCTTTATGGTTGGCCCTGAAGAATTTATGTCGGAATTTGTTATTACAGGCGGCCACGGAGGAGTAAACGGAGGGGCAAACATGTTCCCGAAGCTATACGTTGAGCTTTACAATGCTTCTGTAATCCGCGATTTTAAAAAGATTATCCCGCTTCAACATAAAGTGATGCAGATTAGTACCACGATATACAAAGTAGGACTTTATGAGTCGAGTTATCTGAAGGGTTTGAAATGTGCCTTGTCGGTAATGGGGATATGCAATGATTTTATGGCCGAACCCTTTCGCAGATTCAAAAAACCGGAAAGGGAGAAAATCCGAAAACTGCTTGATGAGTTAAATTATTCAGAATTACTTTGAGAAAATTGATTTTGTGAAATGGTAAATCAGAATAACTTATAAGCCGGTTGAAAGTCATTGATATAGCTATTTTCATTATGTACCTTTTAGGGGTTGTACTTTTCGGCAGTTCTTTTTACCGGAAGAATAAGTCTTCAGCCTCTTTTACTCTGGGAAACAACAAGATTCCGACCTGGGTAATTTCCATGTCCATATTTGCTACCTTTGTCAGCAGCATTAGTTATCTGGCATTACCCGGACAGGCTTATCAATCGAATTGGAATCCTTTTGTATTTAGTTTGTCGATTCCTTTAGCAACGTATATGGCAGTAAGGTTCTTTGTGCCTCTGTACCGTTCAATCAACAGTCCTTCAGCTTACACTTACCTGGAAATACGCTTTGGTAAATGGGCTAAAATATACGCTTCGGCCATGTACCTCTTAACTCAGCTTATGCGGACAGGAACTATACTTTTCTTATTGGCCTTAACACTTCATGTGATACTTGGCTGGAGCATTGTAATCATTATCATTGTGACGGGATTAAGCGTGATGATTTATTCATTACTGGGGGGAATACAAGCTGTAGCATGGACAGATACCATACAGGGAATTATCTTAATTGTCGGTGCCCTAATTTGTGCCGGTGTGTTATTATTTTCAATGCCTGGAGGAGCCGTACAATTATTCCGGGTAGCAGCAGATAATCAAAAATTAAGCCTTGGAAGTTTCAGCTTGGCATTAAACACTTCAACTTTCTGGGTAGTGTTGATCTATGGCATTGTAATAAATCTTCAAAATTACGGAATCGACCAAAACTATGTACAACGTTATATGGCAGCTGGTTCTGAGAAAGAAGCAAAAAAATCAGCTATGTACGGTGGCCTTCTGTATATTCCTGTTTCTATGTTGTTTATGTTTATTGGAACCGGACTTTTCAGTTTCTACCTTGCACAACCCGGAACTTTGCCTGCCGATGTGCAGGGAGACAAGGTATTTCCCTGGTTTATAGTAAACAGCTTACCAGCAGGATTTAGAGGTTTGCTAATAGCTTCCGTATTTGCAGCAGGCATGAGCACCATCTCAACAAGTATAAATAGTTCGGCTACTGTTATACTGAACGATTACTTTAGAAAGACTTTTTCCGGTGAAACTGGTGAGAGAAAGGCGATGAAAATATTATATGTATCTTCCTTCGTATTCAGCATCCTAAGTATCGTAATTGCCATATCGATGATTAATGTACAGAGTGCATTAGATGCCTGGTGGAAACTAGCTTCCATATTTAGCGGAGGAATGCTGGGATTGTTTCTGTTAGGATACTTTTCAAAAAAAGTGAACAACCCGGCAGCGATCGCGGGTGTCATGGCAGGGGTGCTTATGATTGGATGGATGAGCCTTTCTCCATTTTTCCCTGCTGAAGGAGATATGCAAAAGTTTGCCAGTCCATTTCATGGTTACCTGTCAATTGTATTTGGCACAATGGCCATTTTTATTGTTGGTTTTTTTTCAGGATTAGTTATTTCCAGATTTAAGAGAATTAAATCTCAGGGAAAACCTTGAAACTTCAATTTTGAGGCTAGCAAATGGAATTAAGCCATTTCTTGACTTCCTCATACTATATGCAATCTCAATAATATTACAGGAACAAGCTATTGGATACATAAGCCGGTCGCCTTGGCCACATTCCGTTGGTAAAAAGGACATTTAATATTTATCTATAGATCATAAGATTAACTCCGGCCAAAGGTGGTAAATTTGTGTCAGCAATTTTTTTTCTGTTCATCATGAGAAAGCTATGAGCTTTATTCGATCAACAGGAATGCTATTGGAGTATGATATATAATATCCAGTTGTTTCGCTGTTTTGATTTGTAATCAAATATTTATCTGACATGCATGTTTTTTGATTTAAGTGTAAATCTACTGAGGCTTAACCCTAAATAGTAAGCCTTCCTTTCAACGATTCTGTGATCGTTCATGATTTCCGAATATAACTCTTGTGAATTCATTGATGGAACAATCATAAGATTTGGTGCTAAATAGTTATTTTAAGCAGCAATATGAACATTACCAATACCATACAGTAGATCCCTTAGAAAAATGTAGTTTAAATCCTTCTCAAGGTTTAGACCATAAGTAAACCAGGCCGTGTGGAACCACGCTCCATGTGAGTTTTGTGGATTAAATTCAATCCGTCTGTCAGGGATTAGTAATTGTATCCGGTTCTTTCTATACATCTTGATTCTCCCTTGTCCTCCAAGTGCATCGATTGGTAACAAAAACATAAATGGTTTTCCGAGACTGAAAGCTCTTTGGAGGAACTTGTCTTTAGTGGAATAGGGTGGATTTGTGATTATGATGTCATAATCAGAAGGTTCAAAGTCAAAGAAATCATACCCATCAACAACATGAGTAGCTATTACCGTATAACCTTCATTACGCAGGACACTCACAATCATACTTGATTTCACAGCAGTACATTCCCATACCCTTGTTATACGTTCAGGTATGTAAGGAAGGATCATCTCAACAGCAATTGAAGGTGTGTAGAATTCATCATTGGGTATTTGTTTTTTATAATCAATTTTTGCTTTTATCATGATCGTTGAGTTTTATTCTTTTTCACTTTGATGTTTAAATTACCAGAAGATGGAACCATACATCTTCTGGTAATTTCATAAAAGGTATCATGCACGTCTAAAAACCCGATGAGAAGTTCCAAAATCCACAATCCTGAGTTTATACTCAGGGAAATAATCCCTATGCATCTTTCTAACCACAGGTACAAGTTCATTTTTAACCGGAAAAGACCCATTAACGGGTAGACTGTAAAGAATATTCACGATTCTAACTTGGTCCCGGTAATTCACATTTTTCATCGGAATCGGTAAATCCATGGTGATCTGGGTATCATTTTCTCCGTTGACACTCTGATCTATTTTTCGAACAAGTGTCTTAAAAATGGTTATCAAAGTTTTCATGATCTTAAAGTTTTATGTTTTATTAATCTGTTTGTTTTAAAGGTTAATTAAGGGAGTGACCCGGGATAGAATCACCCGGATCACCCCGTGATATTATCAGGCTGCCTGAGCATCTAATTCCTGATCATCATTTTCAATTGAAATATCATCCATGATTGATTTTAAAGAGTCCTGGTCAAAAGAATCCTGACTTTCGGAAAGAACTCTCTGTGCGGTTTTGATGTTCTTTTCATAGAGTTCAACACCCACGAACTTAAATCCCAACAAAAGAGATGTCACACCACAACTTCCCGAACCCATAAACGGATCCATTACAACCGAACTTCTTTTCTTGGGTGTTGAAATCAAAAGTGGTATTACTGGTAAGTTATTCGAGAAAACTGCGGGGTGAACATCCTCACCCTCAATGTGTTTTGTCCTGTTCCTGTTTGTCTGAACCTTAATCACATTTGTAACATCATTCTCTGATAGTAAATTACGGAACTGGTCATAGTTATTCGGAATGTGGTACGATACCTTATCACTTCCTTTTTCACTACAACCCCTTGACACTCTGAGAACTTTATCCCTGTCAATTTTGAACCGTTCAAAATAATAGTCTTTTGTTTTTGAAAAGTGAATTATATTCTCATAACCAAGATTTAATCTTTTAACCTGGTTTGGGTACGGTTTACCTGAACCCTTGTTCCATATAATCCTGTCGACGAATCTTACTCCCCTTCTTTTTAATTCAAGTATCAACATTTCGGTAATTCCCAGACATTCACCATTTTCGTATGTCTCACCGATGTTCACAAACATTGATCCCGTATCCCTGAGTTTGTCATAACACTTCATCAATATGTTTGATAATCTCTGAATATATTCTTCGGGTGTTTTCTCCCAACCTAATTCGTTGGGGTCATCCCCATATTTTCTCAATTTGTAATATGGTGGTGATGTGAAAATGGTGTCAATTTCAACATTATCTGGTAACTCGATTTCTTCAATATTCCCCTGAATAATTGTGTAATTGTTTTTCTTGATTTTGTGAACTTTAATGGTGGTGTGATCTTCGGATTTTTTCCTGTCAAAAGTTCCCATCAATTTAACTGCTGTCTGTGCGTTGTAATTCCCCTTAATAAATCCTTCAATAACCTTACTTTCCTTTTCTTTCTCCCTGTTGAATGACGGATTCTCATATAAACGAATGGTTTCCAATACCTTGTTGATAGAAATCTCATTTGATATTACTTTTTCGGAAAAATTATGGTCTGAACCCGACCTTTTTTCCCATCTGATGATGTTTTCCAGATTAAATACATTATTTCTTCCCCAACCCTTTCCCCCAAGAAGGGTAGAAACCAGTTTAATCCTCTCCTCCTTATCACGGAGAGAATTTTTGTTTTCCGAATCAATTCTTAATAAAACTTTAACCTCACTGAGTTTTTCAATATTGGTCTTTTGTTTCCTGATCTGGTGATGAATGATCAAGTCTGATAAAGAGAATTCATTGGTTTCAACAAATTCTATGACAATGACATCGATTTCGTTTAAATTTAAACGAATCATTGACATGAGTCGAAGAATACCATCAATAACAACATATTTCGAACCATCCTGAATAACAATAATCGGTTGTTGTTGTCCAATGGTCAAAATACTCTCCATAAGAGAGTTGATTTCACTCTCCCTGTTTGAATAATCGTAAATAGTTTTTGTAACGTCTGGTACTATAACATCATTGATGTTGATTCTCAGACCGACTTTTTGATTAACATTTTCTTCCATCGCAGTACTTTTTTTTGTTAAAGACTGCGTCAAAGGTCATGTTAATACATTGAATATCAGGTTGTTGAAATATTTCGGTTTGAAAAATGAAATATTTCGGTTTATTGTATGTTGCTTATTTTAAGAACTTTGGATTAATGTCCAGGTAATCCCTCGTTAGGTTGATTTTGAAAATGTTTTGATTGTCTTTATTTTCAACGAGATTAACATGGTAGAAATTACTGAGGGTCTGCCCCAATTGCTGCACTAATACCATTTTAATCTTCGATCGATAAGTTTCGAAAGTAGGCTTTATCCGTTCAGTTTTATATGGATACTTAATTGTGCTACAGCACATTTTCCTAACAGCATACTCATCAGGATTTGTTTTGATTAGTCTATAAATCTTTTCAAACTGATTTTCATTTTTACATACCTCGTTGGTCGGAATACCATCAATATTCCTTAGGAAGCAGATGTACATGACTTTAGGTAAAGTATTTAACTTAATTGGTTTATCACCAATTGTAACATTCCCTTGGGGATCAATTTTGACTTTGCTAAGATTTGCCTCCTTGGAGAATTTCTTTGAAATGACAAATTCCTTCCTTATTTCTTCCATTATTGCAACAATGTGCGTCATGACTAAATCACTCACGCCTTTTTTGACGGATCTTTCGATACATGAAGGACATATATTAGCCGATTGCAGTTTTATCAAGATTTCAGGTTTATATTGGCAGAAGTCATTTATACAGCCTATAGCTTTCATATGTATATTGGGCTCCTGAGAGTAATTTACAATGTCAAGATCAATTAATGATTGAAAGATGTTTTCCACGCATTGGTAAGCAATCCCATACTTGGCATCAACATTGGAAATCAAATCCCATTCTACGCCATGGATAAAAATGTTTCTTTTATTGAATGCTGAAAACCAGTTCTTGTTGTTTCTTATTGAGGAGATCAGGATAACAAAATCATCCTCCTTAACATCCTTGTGATTGGCGTATCTATATTCATTAATAATATCAATATACTCTTGGAAACTTAGACTTGATATCTGGCTGGCATCTTCAAATGTTCTGTTAGCTCGAACAATCTGTGTATGGGTAAAATCTTCACCCCTTGAGAAGTTAATGTCTCCCGGAACACTTGTCAGAACCATAACAATTTCGTTTAGTTTTTCACTTGAAAATTCTGGGGTACGGATAATAAATACTTTCATATGTTAAAGGATTGGTTGGAGTTAAAATTAGCAATTCCCGTAATTTTTTATATTCCTGAATCTGAAAATTTACTGAAAATCATATTATTTAGATTTGTTTAAATTTAAATTTTTCAGATTCGCTTTACTTTTTAAAGAATTGGCTTTACCATTTGCTTGGACATAGCCAATGAAGGTGGCTTTGGCAGGAGTCCATAAGATATTGTTAAGCCTCCCTTAAAGTAACTGCCACCTTCAGTGAAATCTGGGAGGACTTTTTTAATCATGTGTCGCACGGATGTTATTGCAAGTGAAATCAAATATGAAATCACCATCGACCCAAGGAAATGGAACCATAAACCTACCAAGGAAGAGGCTAAGACAATAACCAGAAATCTTATAATACAGACCGGACTGACAATTAACCATTTCTCTCAAATTGTATCTGCTCCGTACAGCCTTACCTGGAGCGGCGGACTTTTCAACGGAACAAGATCTAACGATTCATGGAAACAGCAGTCAGTTTTTGCACTGGACTTTGATAAAGGAACCTTAACCATCGAGGAAATCTATGCTAAACTACAGGATATCGGAATAGTCCCCCAATTATGGTATACATCATTCTCGGATTCTGCCTCTCTTAGAAAATTCCGAATTGTAATTTTCCTGGATGCCCCTGTAACAGACAGATGTATACACAAACTAATATATACCTCACTGTTTTCTCTATTCCCAGATGCTGATAAAGGCTGCAATGACCCCAGCAGAAATTTCTTTGGTGGCAAGGAGTGCAAAGTTGTTCATGCAAATCCAATCTCAACATCTTCTTTTATAGATGCCCTGACAATCCAGCTTTATTCATCTGATAGCAGGTCCTTCCGTAAAGTACCTCTGGACTCTGGTTATTACTCTGGATTAAAAACTGCCCAAAAACCAACATTTCTATATTATATATATACAAATGACCGGATTTCGGCAACTGGTGCCACACCCACCCCTACCTCGGTTCAAGGGGGGAAAAAAGTCAGAATTGATATTGATTTAGCCCGAACGAGAGTAAAAATCCTGGATGAATTTCTTAACGGACGCTGGTTGTATCATAACCAACTTTTTGGACTGGCAACAAACCTAATACATGTTGAAGGGGGATTTCAGCTTATGAAAAGCACCATGGAGAAATATAATAAAGAAGGAATGACTCAATATACCCAAAACAACTTCAATATCCTTCCATATGTAAACAAGGTCAAGTACCACCCGAAGCCTATTTATTCTTTCTCACCATTTGAGGAAGACAGTGATTTGTATGACATTGTTTCGGCTACCAGGGATATAAGAGGGCTGATTGAAATTCTTGAACCAATAAAAAGAATAAAGATTAGCGAGGCCGAGGAGTTGCTAAAAACGAAATACCGGGAAGTAATCGAAAAGGGTGAAACAGGTATGATATATCTGTTTTCGCTACCTGCTGCAATTGGAAAATCCGAATGTTATCTGGATACCAATGCAACAATTGCTCTTCCAACCCATGCCCTGAAAAACGAAATTGGCAGAAGGATGAATACCAATTACATTAAGACCCCAGATCCAGTTGCCTTTGATAATGAAACAATACACAGAAAATTAGAGTACTATTACTCTATCGGGCTTCCAAAAAAGGCTATGGGGATTCTCTATCATATCATTAATCCAAACAATTCTGTTCTTTATACCCCTGAAGAGGTAAAGATTGCTGGACAATACCTTTCAGAGGTATTAAACTCAGTAAATACAACCGAAACCGTATTAACCACACACAGGAGGGCTTTATTCACGGACTTTAGACATGACACATTGATTTTTGATGAAGATCCCATTAGCTCCCTGCTCGATATTAAAAAGATGGAAATACCTGACTTGTATGAGCTGTTTCTAAGGTCAGGGAGGAAAGAGATAAATGTTATCTGTGATTACCTTCGCTCAGCGACTGAGTTCGAGATAAAATCCACACCAACTTTTTCATTTGACGTGGATGATTTAATTGATTGCGTCTCATCCACAAGCATTGCCACAAATGTCTTTGAGTTTTTTGGCAGCTCCTATTTCATCCGCACAGATGAGAAAACGATTTATTATCTGGTAAAGAGGAGTCTTCCCTCAAATAAAAAGATAATAATCATGTCGGCTACAATTCCGATACCTGTCTATAGAAAATTATTTGGCGATATGGTGGAGGTAATCGATATAAAAGATGTTGAGCACTTGGGAACCCTGACACAGTATACCAAATGGTCATGCTCACGTCATGGACTTAACCGTTATGTTGAGACCATTAGTAAAAAAGTGGGTGGCCTGCCGGTAATTACCTTTAACTCTTTTGGTCATCATTTTAAAAATCCTGTTGAAGAAATGTATTATGGCAACTGTAGCGGATATGACACATTGAAAGGGAAAGACATTGCTGTTGTAGGTACTCCCCATCACAACAATATCGAATACTTTCTGACAGCTAAGGCTCTTGGTGTAGATTTTAAAACCACAGATACGACAATGAGCCATCAGAAGATTGACTGGAATGGCTTCCGCTTTAAATTCAATTGTTTTGATAACGAGGCTTTAAGGGAAATTCAACTGGCTTTGATAGAATCTGATTTAATTCAGGCGGTTGGAAGGGCCAGGACTTTGAGAACCTCAGCCAATGTGGATTTGTATTCAAATTTCCCGTTACGATTATCAGATGAGTTCAGGTTCTGAGGATTTTCAAAACATAACTAACCTTTTTCAGATTTTGTAATACACTGTCAGTCAATTGATATAGTTTATCACTTATTTGATCTGTCGTAAGATCTTATGTTGTCTAAAACTCCCAAAATCCTGTAGAAGGAAAATAAAATGTCCTACTGCAATCAGGTAATCATTATTACAGAATTGAATTTTTCAATTGGTAGACCAAAATATGATGGAGTAAGATATTGACCTATTAATGACACAGAACCAAAATTCATTCAAAAAAGAAACTGAAATTACCAGCCAGATTGTATTCCGATCTTATATTTATGCATATGGGGAATAAATCACGGCATCTTAGGATAAGGCTAAGCGAAGCAGAGTATAAATTATTATCAGATATTCTGATTAAAGTGAAATGCACCAAGTCACTGCTGGTAAGAAACGCCCTCAATGCGTATCTGATTGAGAATTTTCCAAGAGAGGTCGATGGAGGAGACAATTTAAATCATGGCAGTGAGTCTGAAATTTAAGCTCCTCAGAAACTTCCAGGAACAGGGTCACAAAAGTCAAGCAGCGTGTGCGAAAGCCCAGGCTTGACATTACATCTCCGTTTGGAGAACAATTTCTTGTGATTTGTGTGAAGAATTGTATCTCTTTCCCCCATTTATTGCTGCTTGAATTCTGGGTGATCTAGGGATCTTGATACTGGATCTTTATTTCTTCAAAATGGACGATCACAACTTACACTTTTGTCGAAAGTATAAGTTGCTCATTTTTAAATTGGACTGAATATCAACGCTCTATATAAAAATCAAAAATCAGGTTCAAATTTATCTTATACTTTCGTCAAAATGATTAGGCAATTATAAGTTTTTGCTATATGTTGGCCCCCATTTTTAAAACTGGCTAATTATGAGCTTAGTAGGACAAAAAACAACAACCGGGGCGATGTCGTGGGACGATTTTAAATCACTGGTTTCAAAACTTGAACGGGATGGGGAGTATAAATTCTGTCTCATGATTTGCATCGGCGTCATGACAGGGCTTAGGCTGAGCGACCTGTTACAACTCAGATTCAGTCAATTCGAGAACACGGATGTACTTACAATCGTTGAGCAAAAAACCAAAAAGACCAGGAAGATTAAGATAAATAAGGATTTGAAAGAGATTCTGGAAAGAATCAGGGAGAAAATGGGGGTTACAGATTCTGACAGATACATTTTCCTTAACAGGTTTGGGGCAAAGCCGATTGACAAATCCTACGTGAATGTCAAGCTTAAGGATATAATGAAGAAGTACGACATTGTCCTTGAAGGGAATGTGAGCAGCCACACATTTAGAAAGACCTTGGGCAACAGGGTTTTAAGGTTAAACAATTATTCCAACGAGGCCATGGTTCTTTTGATGGAGTTATTTGGCCATTCATCTCCCTCAATCACCAAGAGGTATCTCGGTATTCGTGAGAAGGAGGTTCTCGATGTTTATGATTCCTTACGGTTGTAACTCAAACATTTTGATTTGGGCTTATCAACTTATGGTGCAACAGATGCAGCTTGAGTTTTAAAAGCTTCACCTTCATGGGATTCCTCCCCCTGAGCCTCCCTATTTAACCTTCGCTGAATCCCCTATCATATTCGTAAAAACCTAATGTCTAATAGGGGGGTCAATACCATGAAAAAAATTTTGCCCAAAAAAATCCCGAAAATTGACTTCTTGTGGAAAACCGAAAAAAAATTTTAGCAAAATTTTGGGGAAAGATGAAAAAAAGTCTATTCATTAGAGTCCATAATTAACCTTCTTATGGGACAAACCAGATTTCCTCACACCTTTTGATTAAATTTGTAAGTCATCATAAGAGATCATGGTAGATAAACTTACTGCCCATAATAGGATTTCTGAGCTGGTAAATCGTTTTGAGGAACAGTTCGATTCATATAAGAATGCTGGTTACAATGAAACACAAACCCGCAGAGATTTTATCGATCCATTTTTCAAAGCCTTAGGTTGGGATATTGATAACTCTGCTGGGTATGCAGAATCATACAGAGAAGTTATTCATGAAGACAAGGTAAAAATCAGCGGTGCAACAAAAGCTCCAGACTATTCATTCAGATTAGTAGGAGGTAAACGACTATTCTTTGTTGAAGCAAAGAAACCAAGTATTTCAATAAAAGAAGATATCCAACCCGCTTATCAAGTTCGCAGATATGGCTGGAGTGCAAAACACCCGATTAGTATAATAACCGATTTTGAAGAATTTGGAGTATATGATTGCACAAAAAAACCGGATCCATATGACAAACCTTCAGTAGCCAGGGTAAAGTACTTTACATATCGTGACTATCTTAAAGAGTTTGACTTTATCTGGGGAACCTTCAGCAAAGAACAGGTATTAAAAGGGAGTTTCGATAAATTTATCCAGAGTGACTCAAATAAGAAGGGTACAGCAACGGTCGATAAAGAATTCTTGGAATCGCTCGACCGATGGAGGACATATTTAGCTGTAAACATAAGCTGGAATAACAAAAACCTTGACGAGGATGAGATCAATTTTGCGGTTCAGCAAACAATTGACAGAATAATTTTTCTTAGGATAGCTGAAGACAGAAGTGTAGAGCCTTATGGGAACCTGAAACATTCTCTATCCCATGGTAATTTTTATGGGAATCTTTTTGAGCAATTCATAAGAGCTGATGAAAAATATAATTCCGGATTATTTGATTTAAAAAAGGATAAGATATCCGGTAACCTGATTATTGAAAATAAAGTAATTAAAACACTCATTAATGAACTATATTACCCTGAGTGTCCATATGAATTCTCAGTCCTACCTGTAGAAATTCTGGGATTTGCATATGAACAGTTCCTCGGCAAAGTAATAAGGATTACACCAGCTCATCATGCTAAGATAGAGGAGAAACCAGAGGTAAGAAAAGCAGGCGGAGTATATTACACACCTCAGTACATTGTAGATTATATAGTCAAAAACACAGTTGGGAAGATCATCGCTGGAAAGACACCAAAAGAAATTTCCAAGATTAAGATTGTCGATCCTGCATGTGGTAGTGGTAGCTTCTTGATTGGTGCCTATCAATATTTATTAGACTATCACAGAGAGCATTATAGCACTAACGGGAATATTTCAAAAGGGAAAAAAGAATCTCCATTTACACCAGATGGCAACTTAACTACCGCTGAAAAGAAAAAGATTCTTCTTAATAATATTTTTGGAGTTGACATTGATGTAAATGCTGTTGAAGTAACCAAGCTGAGTTTGCTTCTGAAATGTTTGGAAGGAGAAACTGAAGCTTCAATACAACAACAATTAAGACTTTGGAATGAACGTGTTTTACCAACTCTTGAAAACAACATTAAGTGTGGTAATAGTCTGATTGATACAGATATTTATGCTGGTGAAATAGATTTTGGAACGGAGAAGAAAATAAAGCCATTTAGTTGGCATAGAACATTCCCTGAAACAATGAATAATGGTGGATTTGACGTTATAATTGGCAATCCTCCATGGGGGGCAAATCTATCAGACGATGAACTAGCATATTTAAGAGTAAAACATAACTCCATAATTGTTCGAATGGTAGATTCATACCTGTATTTTATTAATCATTCGATTCAAATATTGAGATCTGATGGTTCTTTTGGTATGATTATACCAAGTACTTTTCTTAATCAATATGATATGCATTTAATAAGAAAATTGATAGTAGAAAGCTATGAACCACAGATTATTATAAACCTTGGAGAAAAAGTTTTTGGGCCTAAAGTTTTAAACACATCAACAGTTCTAATTTTTAAAAAATCTCATGGAAAGGAAGGATGGATTGCAATTGGAGATATAAGGAATATTGATCCAGATATGAAGCGCTTAGTCCTTGAAAAGATTATTCCAATCGACAAAAAAGAATGGATTGATATTGTACAGGCAGATCCACTATCTACTTATTTTACTTTCAATATTTCTCATATTTCATTATTCAATAAGTTGAAAAGTAAATTTATACCCTTCAAAAAACTATTATTAGGCGAAATACAAAGAGGAATAAGTCCAGATTATGCAAAAGCATTTGTGGTTAGCAATGAGGACGCTACAAGAAAAAAGATTGAAAAAGAAATTTTACGCCCGGTTGTACTTGGGAAACATATCAGCCGCTATAAAAAAGTCGCTTCTGATGATTTCATAATTTATTTAACATCAAAAGATAATATTAATAATTATCCAAATGCAAAAGCTCATCTTGAAGGGTTCAAGAAGTTTATCACTTGCCGAGAAGTAGCCGAAGGTAAACACCCTTGGTTTGCATTACATCGACCTCGTAATCCAATGATCTTCTTAAACAAAAAGTTTATTGGACTTACAACAACAAAAAAAATTACTCTTGCTCTTGACGATGGAAATTATTTTACAACCGACGCTTTATATGTATTTAAAACTCAGCCTGAAATAAATGAAAAAGTAATTTTAGCCGTGATGCAATCCAATGTGTTTCATTTCTTATACAATGTCGCTATTCAAGGAGGTCAAAGAGTAATACCACAAGTAAAGGCGGTGTATCTTAATGATCTACCTTTTCCTGTAAATGCAGATAAATGTATCGATCAAGAAAGCTCAAATGAGATAATAAAATTTGTCGATGAACTTGTTAAGTTAGCTGAAGTAAAACAACTTGCAAGATTTCAAAATGAAACTGATCAAATCCAAGGCCATATCGATTATTGCGAAGACAAGATAAACAAACTCGTTTGTGAACTTTATGAATTAAATAACGAGGAAATCAAAATTGTCCAAAATGCGGAATCATTTTATGTTTAAATCATAATAAGAATCTCCATTAATTCTCACTTTTATTCCCAGTCATGACAAGACAGTCCCCATTTTATAAATACCTTCAATTAGTGTCCAATTCTTAAATTATCTTCAAAATCCGTTCTACATTGACCAGTTAATACAAAAGTCAAAAAAACAAATCAAACTAAAATCGATTGGTAATTATGGCATTTATTTAGTGGACTTCCAATCAATAACTTGCATGTTTTCTTTTATAACGTTGCTATTGTTTAAATTCATTAGTCTTGAAAATGGGCCACCATATTTTTTAAACCAATCATTATTTATTAGGGGGGGGACTATGAATAATTTTCTTTCTAAATTGGAATTATAAATGAAGGTATCCTTGTCATGAAAAGGTATGAACATTTGTAATATCAGGTTCTTTATATAGAAAATAAATATTAAAGAAGGGGATGGATAATTAATGAATTTAATCCCTTTCTTGTAATGGATTATGAATGGTGGTGTATTTGTAAAATTTCCAGGAACAAAATACTGGTGAATGGTAAAAATGAAATCATTCGCTTGATCAGGAACATATTCATCTTCATTCAAAAATTTTATGCTTTTTGATAAAAACTTTAAGTCGTCTTCAAAGACAAATGAAATAGCAGATTTAAGTAGACACTTGAATGCATTAATAGGTATATAAGGATCTCCTTGGGACTTAATTCTAAAACCACCTCCATCTGCATAGGTAAATATGTTATTTATGTTATTCAATTTATTCACCCTCACATCAAGAGCATTTTTAAAGGCTTGTTCAATAGACATTGCTTTATCCCTAGATTTATACTTTGGGACTCCTTTTTTTCCTATAATCTCTGCAATAGTTCTATATAGGCCCAAATAGTTAGCTAAGTCATTTTCGTATAAACTGAATTTACTATTACAGTTATCACACTCAAAATCTGATAAATGATATTTATTTCCCATGAATTCAGGGATTTTGTGAGTAAGGTGAGAGAACTTTACATCTGGAAATGACTTACCACAGAATTTACAAGTTCTATTTTGCCTTGGTTTTACTTTTTTTCGATTGTCTGCCAACCATAGAAGATAACCTTTGTCATATATCAAATTTATTGCTTTAATTCCCTCTTGGAATTCTTCTGATAAAAATTGATAGTTCCATTTAATTCCGAGCTTGCCATTATTATTGTACAGAACAAAAATGGTATGTGTCATATTAAAGGCCTTTAATTATCCTAAATTTACGAATAATTGGAGAGTATTATATCTTTATCGCATCACAGGATCCGTAATAAACAAATGAATCGATTATGTACATCTCAGATATGACTCATTTCCTGAATGACAAGGGAAATATTCCGAAAGAAATGCCAAGAGAAGCAAGAGAACTGGCAAGTTTTTTCGCATTAGTAGTTGATTTTACATCGAAAACCAAACCCTCAATCCTCACCCCGACAGGAATACGCTGTTTTAGGAAAGGCTGTCATGGAATAATTAATTCGACAATAAAGCCTGATAAACAAGAGATTCACTGGTATTGTCCAGAATGTGAAAATGAAGGGGTAATCAGCAATTGGCAGAAGACTAAGTGGGATAATTCTAATAGCCGTTAAATTGCCCCAGAATAATTGGAATTCGTCACAGACGAAGAAAAGGTCGGTGAAATTTTCCACCGACCTTTTATTAATATTGAAGAGTTTATGGTTTGTACCATAAGGTCTTTGCAGCAAGAGTTTTATAGTGAGGATACTGAAATTACTGCAAGAGAATTTATCTTTGGTGACTTTTCCCACGATCCTTTTCAACTTGCCTCCAGTTCCATGGTTGCACAGGATTGGGCAGAGCCCAGAGTCCCAATTTCTTCTTTTTCGCAGATTCCTGAGCTGCAGCATACTTCTGACTTGAAAGATACCTTTTGTAGTGCCATGCATAACCACCCTTAACGCACAACAGGTTTATATCTTTCCCATTAATATAAAGAGTTCCGACTTTTCTATGATATCTGTCTGTCCCGTTAACCTTTAGAACAGCCTTCTTATTTAGGTATTTTGAAAGGAATTCTTTTGACTCCTTACCAAATGGCTGGGTCCCTTCAGGAGCATCGATTCCAAAACTGCGAACACGAAAAGAACCTTCAGCAGTTTGGAATGTGAATGTGTCTCCATCAGCCACATGAATAATTGTTCCATGGTAGGTTTGAGTGTATCCTGACGTACAAAAAAGAAACGCCAGAAATAATGCCTGAATCAATCTCAATTTATATTGTCTGAATATCTCCGGAACCATTTTTCCTGAGTCCAATTTTTAATATCCTATTCTTTGTGAGGTATTAAATCAATGAATTCTGTAAGGTTCTTTGATGTCAACGGGAAGGCTTTACCTTCACGGATAAGCATTTCATTTCCCCGAATTTCATTGGAATTAATATTCTTCTTATAGACAACTGCTGCAAGAGGTTTACTGTACTTTAATGTGGATTTGACAGTGAACATTGTACTGCCTTCAATATCAGTCTGGACAACGATTGTCGCACTTGCCAATCCAGCCTGGAGCCTGTCCCTTTCAATGAAATGACCTGGATCCGCTCCCTGACCAACAAAGTATTCTGACATAAGAACTCCGTCCTTCTGAAGAATATCCTTTGCCAATTGCTCATTTTCCTTTGGATATATCATGTGAAGCCCGTGAGCAACAATAGCCGTTGTCATCCCGTTTGCTTTAAGACATCCTCGATGTGCGGCTGTATCACAACCCATAGCAAGTCCACTCACAACGTTATAACCATTCTTGCTAAAATACTCTCCAAGGTATTCCCCGACTTCAACTCCTTCTTTTGTCGGTTCTCTTGTTCCGATAACAGCAATACCTGTTTTGTCATTAATCGTTTTTATGTTTCCCTGAACGTTTAATATTACAGGTTTGTCGGGCATAAGTTTGAAAGGGGATGGATAATCTTTATCATATAACGAAATGATCTTGATATCACACTTGTCGGATTCTTCAATAATTTTATTTCCCTTCTCAATGGCACAATTAATCTCCGCCTCAGAATAACTTGGAAATCCCTGAGATTTGTTATTAGCTTTTAAATGAAGGATAAATTCAAGAAAATCAGAGTCATTATCAATGGTTTCGTTCCTTGTCAATTCACAGATCATGAGGGCTGTTTTGTTAACAATCCCCTTAAGCTGAAGAAGTTTAACAATTTGTTCGGTTTTCAGGGCCATTTTTTGATAAACTATGAGATAAAGATACTTGAAACTGCCGGGGAAATGATAATGTCGAATTTATGTTAGACAGCTTGTAGATAATTGAAAAAGCCGGGCTGACTTACCACATTGAACCGGTCAAATGGTTAGAATAACAATTTACACAATAACAATTTACACTTGGCAGAAAATGGTTAATCAAATCCGGCTTGAATTGGTCAATGTCAGTGGTTTTTACAATTCAGATTCCAGCAAGGAACAGGACTATTCAGGCGAAGCCGTTCCAAGTTAAATCTGGCAACAGGATTAGACCTTGCCAACAAACCGTATTCATATATCAATTTCTCGTATAAAACCCGCATAGGTTCATTAATATACTTTGAAACTATGGAAGAAAACAGCTCATTTGATTTCTCAATAATATCCCATTCAACATCCTCAAAACCATAACTGTATGCCTCTCTGACTTCACTGATGAACATCCCACAGTTTAATCCTGAGAGGCTGTTCCTCTTAACGAAATTATGGGCGTAGCACCATATATACAGATTATTTGGTTTGTTTTTTAATGCTGATACCATCGATTCATCAACGATGTAGAAACCTGCATTAGGGAACTGGTCGGGATTCAATAATCCATAAGGTGAACCATGACCGAGCATCAGTATTCTGTCATGTTCTGCGATCATCTCTCGTAATTCTGGTTTGGATACACCTCCTTTTATGACGGTTTTGTTATTGAGGTTGGCATAAATCGCCGTAAGGAATTCTGTTGTTTGGTCAGTAGGATGGATGACAAGTGTTTTCATGAGGCGGCTAATGTATAGCCAAATTTTGGATATGCACAACATTTTCAAAGCTAGATTTAATGATCCTTTGCGATCATCAATGTCAACGATGGTATATCGTCATGAAAATTGAACCAGAACTATAAGATTTAACACAGGAGACATGATCATCATTCAGAAATGGGAATATATCGTCTGGAAATGATCGTCGTTCTGGGCTTACCAGAATGAGTGAGTAAAAAATTTGCCAGAGCTTACCAGAATTGACCAGAATATAAATTTGTGACAGGTTTATATATTTATTAAATGGAAAATATAATATAGGATCATCATATGGAGCATAAGAGTGGTGTTATCGTCCACCGACCTTTGTTTAAATTTAAACAGATGAATTGAAGTCTTTTTCAATTTTGTTTTATAAGTGACGACTGTTTTGTCATTGAGATGCACATAGATTCTGGAAAGGAAGGTTGTTGTGGGATCCGCTGGGTGAATTACTAAGGTTTTCATAACCTGGCTAAAGTATAGCCAATATGTTGAAAACGCGCACTTTACACCACATGTTTTCTGTCTTAGGTTAGTAACGAACACAACAAATGCTGATAAAATATTTACAACATTTGCATATAAAATATTTATTTACTATCTTTGTAAATGGAAAAACCCCGTAAGAAACGGTTACGGGGTAAGAGTCGGTGTTTAATTTAATTCTTTTTGTTCAATGGGTAAAGATAAATATTTGTTTTCGGAAAATCAAATCTTTGATCGGAAGCATGCAGATCAAAAAAGATTTGAGATTGCATTTGAAGAGGAGATACCTCTTTTTGTGAAAAGTATTGATAATGCGTTTGAAAGGATGAAGTCACACAGATCAGAAATCCAGCCTTACTGTAGGGATAGGAATCTAAGTGCTGTGTTGATGAGCGGATTCTTGAGAGGGGAGTTGTATGACTGTTTTGGCTTAAAAATATTGAGGGATGCAACAGGTCGGTATTACTTTTCTAAAGATAAGGAGTGGATCCTTTATTTTAAAAAGCTGAATTCAAAGACTTATTTACCTGAAAATATCGAAACCAAACATGTCGCTGGACTTAATCAACAATTGTCCATTGATTTTGAAGATCGGTCGTCAGTAATTTATATCGGGTTTACAGTTACCAAGGAGTATGATTATATAACAGGGTATCATGCAGTATATTCACGAAATGGTGAAGTTATTTGGAGAAGCAGTCTTGATGGACTCAGTTCACAAGTTTTCTCCACTGGTACACCAAGTGTTACTATTCCTGATATAACGATAACTGGTCAAGATAAAGAAATTCAGATTCGAAGGAAGTCAAGTTAATTTGTTTTTTGAAGGACACCTGCCGTTTCCAGGTGTCTATCTAAAACCTCAATTATGAATACTCGCCCAAACCCCCAGATGGTAGTCCTTGCCAGAGAAATGCGAGGTATTACTCAGAAAGAGCTTTGCTCGAAAGTACCAAATCTAACACAGGGAAACTTGTCAAGAATGGAAAAAGGTCTTTTAAATATTACGTCCGAAACCTTAACTATTCTTGCCGAAGAACTCGAATTCCCAGAGAAGTTTTTCTTCCAAGAAACTCCAGTAAATCGTATTTCGAACTTTTATTACAGAAAGAGACTTTCAATGTCAAAGAAAGTTCTTCAAATTACGGATGCAAAGATGCACGTAATATCAAGCTGTGTTGATGATTTGCTTAATTCTGTTGAACTTGTTTCTATAGATATCCCTAAAATAAAGGTTGATAATACTTCAAACACTCCTGAGGATATTGCAAGAATAGCAAGGAAGTTTTTTGATGTACCCACAGGCCCTATTAAAGACTTAGTAGAGATATTAGAGCGGAAGGGGATTATTATTAAGGAACTCGAATTCAATACTGACAAGTTTGATGGAATAACATTGATTACAAAAAAGGGACAACCTATTATATTCATCAATATAAGCATTCCCAACGATAGGAAGCGGTTCACTCTTTCCCATGAGTTAGGGCATTTAATAATGCACATAACCTTTGAACTTGATTTGGAAGTCTCTGAAAAGGAAATAGAAAGAGAAGCAAATGTATTTGCTGCAGAATTTTTAATGCCTGAACTGGAGATTAGAAAGGATTTGATCTATATCACATATTCTAAACTGTCTCCACTTAAAGAATACTGGATGACATCCAAGAGCTCCCTTATTTATCGCGCTCATCAGTTGGGTTGTATTGGGGAGGATAAATATAAAAACCTCCTCATTGAGTTAAGTAGACAAGGAGAGAGAAGATATGAAAAAGTTGAAGTTAAATTTCAGAGTCCCAATCTGCTTCATAGGATCATTGATTTTTTCAGATCGGAGTTAAACTACAGTACAACAGAAATATGTGACTATCTGTCTATTTCCCTCAAGGATTTTCAGGACTTTTTTGTTCCATCAACCGAGGTAAAATTAAAAATTGTCAGGTAGAGACTCATGTAAAGTACCCCAATATTCACCATACTAAAAACAATACAATGAGTAAAACATCAACCAGAGTAAGGGATGCAAAAACAGGTAAATTTGTTCCTAACAAGGAAGCAGCGAAGCATCCAGCAAAAACAGTAACTGAAAAAATAAAAGTCGGCCCAGTCAAGAAAAGAAAATAGTCGAAAAAGCTGGTCGAAATCTTATTTGAGCGAGATCTTGCAGACGCAATATCTCAATTTTACCGATCAATTTGTTCACATGATTTGGGTAAAAGGGTAGCTTCATTGTTCAAATCTCGGCGCCAAATATTTAAAGTATGGAGATGATCGTTAAGACAAAGGAATTTTTTGAATCTGAGCTCGAAAGAATTCTAAATATCCACTTCGATGCTAAATATTACTTTAAAGATGTCCAATACCTGAATAATCCAGAAACAGCAGAAGAGAGAATAGCGGCAGCAGATAATTCTATAATAAGACGGATAAGAGTCGCCTTCTGGAGGATCGGTATTATTGAGATAGCTAAGCTTTTTCAAAGATCTAAAAATCAACATTACAACCTGGTTGACTATATTGGCGACCTCAATCAGAATTATCTTCAATACACATGGCTCGCAGATTTACCACAAGCCAAACTTAATGAATGGTTAGTCTCTATTAATTCGGGTAGCATTAAGTCAATCAGAGACAGAGTATGTGTTCAGAGAGACAACTACTTCGCTCATACAGATAAGAGTCCTAGTGTAGAACTAACCGAGGCTCAAATTAGTTTTGAAGAGATTAATTCTCTTATTGATTTCACGGAATCAATAATGTTTGATATTAAGGCTTATTGTTTTAAAACTCATTCTGACTTTGAAGTAACTGGGCTGGAAAAAGCAGGAGATATTCTTATGGCTTTCGCCTCATTGAAAGAAAAACGGGAAAGAGTTCATAAACAGGAGTTAGATGAATGGCTGAAGGATAGAGATAATGTGGGTAAAAAAACAAACTAGGTTAAGGTCTTCCAGATTTTAAAACATAGGTTGTGACAATCATTTAATATTGGATTTTAGGTGTATTATCCTTCAAATCCTGGCACCAAACTGGCACCAAAAAAAAAGTTACAATTTTTGAGGTTGTAACTTCTTGATTTTGAGTGGGCCCAGCTGGGATCGAACCAGCGACCCCCTGATTATGAGTCAGGTGCTCTAACCGTCTGAGCTATGGGCCCGGTTTTGGTTTCAGGTTGCAGGTTGTTAACATCTTTGCGTTCAGTTAACTTGCAACACGCAACCTGTAACCTGCAACCCGCGTCAAATCGGATTGCAATATTAACCAATTGTTGCAAAAAATCCAAAGCCATTTTTAAAATGTTTATATTACCTTTTTTGCTGTCATGGCCCTTAGTGACGGAATAAAAAACGCCCACACTGCAATCAGGATAATTGCCGCCCCTGATATAATGAATGCATTTGGTACTCCAATGGCATCAGCTATAAAGCCTGTCTGCAGCAATCCGAAAACCGAAGGAAGAAGCGTCAGGCTGCCGTATATAGAAAATACCCTTCCCATCACTGCCATATCAACGTTAGTCTGGATAACTACCATGAATGATGCTGAATATAACGCCATGCTGATTCCGCCGGCAAAAGTGAGACCGGCAAAGATGTAAAATCCGGATTCAGGCAGAATTCCCGAGAACAGGAAGGTAAGGCCTGTTATAAGAAAAGTGAAAGTTATAATTGTTATTTCCGCGACCCTCAGCCTTTTTATTCCGAGGAACGCCCCGCCTGCGAGCATCCCTGCACCCCAGCAAACTTCCACGATGCTCATCTGGTATGTGCCCCCGTTGAAATGGCTGATTGTCATAAGCGGGAAAAGTGCAGCAACCGGCATGATAAAGAAATGTGCAAGAACTATTATGATGAACAGCCATAATAAGCCGCGGTGATTATAAATCTCACCGAGACCTGTCCCAAGCTCTTTCAGAACATTGGGTTTTGTTTCATTTTCTGCACGTGCAGGATTGGGAATATGAACGATTAAAAGTGAAGTGATTGCTATCAGTGCGCCCGCAACATCGATCATAAGCACCCATATCATGTCAAGGGCGGTGATAAGAAGTGCAGCCAGGGCCGGTCCTGCTATTACACTAACCGACTGAATGATCTGATTGATCCCCGATACCCGCATCAGCTCAGATTCCGGAGCCAGCAGGGGAACGGAGGCCTGCATTGCCGGAACGTGAAATGAGCTTCCCAGCGACCTCATTGCAAGCAACAGATATATAAATGAGATATGTACATTGTTTTTCAGGAACATCAGTGCCATGATTAATGTGCAGGCCGCAATAAAAATGTCTGCCAGTATCATTGTTCTCTTCCTGTCCCAGCGGTCAACAAATACACCGGAAAAAGGGCCCGTGATCATTTGCGGCAGGAGGGCCGCTATGGTCGCCAGGGCCAGCACTCCGGCCGATTTTGTTTCGATGCTCAGCCAGAAAACAACGGCATAGCCCACAATTGAACTGCTCAGTGTCGAAATGAGCTGACCGGTCCAGATTATGCCGAATATCCGTTTCCAGTCTTGCATTTGAAGAATAATTGCCTTTTATTAATGTTCCGGTCAGTTCAATGTGAATTGTACCTGTAACCCCATCCAGAATGCAGGTTCAGGATCGCGGAAATTTATCTGCTCGAGATCTCCGGGTTTGAAATGTCCCAGTACTCCGGTGAACTGCCATCGTTTGTTGTACTGATATCTTAAAAAGAGATCGGTTTCATTGCCGAGGTGATTGCTGCCCTTTTTTATTTTCATCGTATTAAGTATCAGGAAATCATCCGGCTCAGGTATCAGGTAAATATAATATTTCACTTCAACCAGCATCCTGTTCTTGTCGGGTTTAAGTTTCAGTGAGACCTGGGGATTGCTGAGATTGGTCCAGGTGATGATTCCCATCCAGCCATAGAGCCTTGCCCTTGCGCCATATGCAGGATCAAATGCCTGTATAATGTCGTCGCCTTTCCTTTCCCCCGAAGCATAATTATATGATATGCTGAATTCCGGCGATGCCGGCAGGTTGTCAAACCTGTAACCTGTTTTCAGGGAATATCCGTATGCGGATATTTTCTTTCCGGCTTCCCTGCCAAATTCACGGGTAAAAAGCAGATCATAAATAAGTTGCTGATTTTCCGGGCTCAGTATTCTTAATCCGATCCAGTTCCGGTTAATGTTCAGGGTCCTTATATAATCTGCCGAACCTTCTCTTTTCAGGATAAAGAACGGCTCCGCTTCAATCCGGGAAGTCAATGTCTTATGAGCATAAAAACCTCCCCCCCAGAATTCGGTGAGGGTAAAAGGGACCGAAATCCTCAGGGGATCGTGAATTTTGGTTCCTCCCCCGAAAATGTCAATGAATTCATCATTTTTCCGGTATGATATCTTAATTGCATCCCATGTCCATCTGCCTGTATTACCCCACAAACCCGGCTCCACCATCCTGTAATCGCCGAAAAAGATCTTCTGCCTTCCTATTTTCACCGAAAGATTTTTCAGCAGATCGCGGTATTCAACAAACAGGTCATATATTTCAAAGAACTCTTCCTGGGGGTTCATGGTATAATAATGATCGTTGTCAGTACCGTTATGATATCTGAAAAGGCCGGGATATTCATTATGTCCGAGTGACCAGCCGAAAGCTCTTGAATCCTGAAGATGAACAGATGCAGTGAACCCGCCTTTCCTGTAAGTTATCCCGGTGATTATTTTCTGAAGAAGCACCCTGTCATCAAGCCTGCCGATTGCATCCCGGCTGTTATCATTGTAATTCCGTGCATTGAATCCGTCGAAAAGCTCAAACCGGTACCTGGCTGAAAGATCAAAAGAAAGACCGGAACCGGAATCCTGTGAATAGACATACTGGCAAAGAAGCAGGGGCAGGAGAAGTGCAGAAAATGAGTATCTGATCAGCATATTTATGGACAAGAAAGGCAAAAATATCATTACAGGCCTTGAACAGGCATCGGCTCAGGTTCAGATGGCTTCAGGATTCAATCAGGGGGATCACTTCCCTGAGCAGGTTAAGTACATTGTGGACATTTTCAGCGAATATTCTGAGAACTTCTTCCCATGTTACCGGCTCCTCATCCTCTTTCCACGAATCAAAGTCAGTGCTCATTGCCACGGCCGCATAAGGGATTCCCAGTTCATTTGCAAGGATGGCTTCCGGAGCCACCGACATATTGACAATATCTGCGCCCCACATGCGGAACATTCTCGATTCGGCCCTGGTTGAGAATCTCGGACCCTCTATCGATATTATCGTTCCACGTTCATGCACCGGGATCCCGATCCTTTCTGCTGTGTCAATCAGCAGCCGGCGGAGGTTCCTGTCAAAAGGATCAGCCATGGGTGTGTGTTTCATTTTTCCGGGTTCAAACTCATCAAAATAGGTAATGCTTCTGTGCCGTGTGAAATCGATGAACTGGTCGGGTATCACAATATCGCCCCTTCCTATATCCTCCCTCAGGCTCCCGCAGGCCGTCGTTGCCAGGATATGGGTGCATCCGAGGTTTTTAAGCGCAAAAATGTTGGCTTTGTTGTTTACCTGGGCAGGAGGTATTGTATGGTCGTAACCGTGGCGCGACAATATAACCACCTCCGTGTTGTTCAGAATTCCGTGGAGCAATGCCTGTGACGGCCTGCCGTATGGAGTGCTGATATCAAGCTTTTCAGCATTTTGAAAAAGTTCGGGTTTTTCCAGTCCCGATCCTCCGATAATGGCTATTCTTTTCATTCCTTTGTCCTCAGGTATTGCATCAGCACATTGACAGCTTCATCCATGTCATGCCCGAAGGTTAGTATTCCCGACCTGTCGCCGGCCATTACAATGATGCGCTTTTCGAAAACATCGGAATCGTTGAACAGCCTGAAAATATCCTTTGCAAGTCCGGTGGTACCGTAATCCATCGAAGGATTTGTCGTCGGCACTTTATAGATCAGCTGGTTCCACAGTTCAATATTGTGAATATGCACCACCGCATTTGTATCGGGGTCGGCAAGATAGATTGCGGCATGGGTAAGCGATTCTGATGAAGCCTTAAGAGGACCGATGCACTGAACCGCATTATTGTCGATATTGAATGAGTTTACCCTGACATAGTGGCCCGGTTCAAGCTCGGGTATTTCACCGGTTGCAGAACCGGTGATGATAAACTGATTTCCGCCCCTGATCCTCATACTGAGATTCCCAAATCCCACCCCATTTTCATAGGCGCCTATAAGGTCCATATTATACAGTATTTCCCTCCAGTAATTGATTATTTCATATTGCTCATCGGAAATAACAGGACCTGACTGTTTCCAATGACAATTAAACTTTACTACTCCTTCCATTTTAAATTAGTTTATCTGAAAATAGTTTTTTTATCTCATTCTCATCTGCCCTGCATATGCCTCTTTCCGTGATCAGTCCGGTAATCAGCCGTGCGGGGGTTATGTCAAAGCCGTAATTTGCCGCAGCAGTATTTTCGGGGCAGATCGTGACTGATTTTATCGTTCCTTCGGAAAAACCCGAAATACTTGTCACTTCTTCCGGATCCCTTTCCTCAATTTCAATTTCGCCGATCCCGTCTCTTTTGCTGAAATCAAAAGTTGTAGAGGGAAAGAGGACGTAAAACGGGATATTGTTGTCATGTGCGGCAAGAGCTTTCAGATAGGTTCCGATTTTGTTTGCCACATCGCCTGTCGAAGTTGTGCGATCGCTTCCAACCATGACAACATCCACCATCTTTTTTTGCATCAGGTATCCACCCGTATTGTCGGTAATCAGGGAATGCCGGATTCCATTCTGCCCCAGTTCCCAGGCAGTCAGCCTGGATCCCTGGTTCCTTGGTCTTGTTTCATCGACCCATACATGCAGCGGGATCCCCTTATCATGAGCGAGATAAACCGGGGCCGTGGCTGTGCCATAATCAATTGTTGCAAGCCATCCGGCATTGCAATGTGTTAATATATTAACAGGAGCCCCGTTTTTCATGCGGGCCAGTTCTTCAAGAACCTTAACACCGTGTTCGCCGATCTTTTTGCAGTATTCCTTTTCAGTTTCACAGATGTCCAGTGCTGTCTGCAGGGCTAATTCCGCAACCGATGGGGAGTGCAGATTATTCAACAGCTTTTCAAGTGAATGATTTACGGCCCACGACAGGTTGACTGCCGTAGGACGGCATGAAATCAGGTATCTTGAGGCATTCAGGAGATGATCGCGAAGATTGGTCTGGGGTGTGGCCTCGAGAAGCGCCAGGTAGAGCCCGAATGCAGCAGCAGCCCCGATAAGGGGAGCTCCCCTGACAGTCATGTTCTCTATGGCTTCATAAACATCTTCAACAGATCTCAGATCCTTAATCTCGAAAGTGAAAGGCAGCTTCCTCTGATCAATTACTTTGATTACGGCAGGATCTGATTCATCCGGCCAGATACTTTGAAAATCCTCTTTTCCGACCCTCATTCAGTTCATAGCTTTTTTATTTTGCAGCATAAAATTAAGAAATTTTGCATTTCATCTGTTACAGGTCAGCTTATCCATCTTTTTATATTCATCAGGTTTAAGGGAATAAAGAGGATGAATATATATGATTAACATAAATACCCGTCGGAAGCTGTCGCCGGTGCCCGAAAACCGGCAATGACGGGCGGTTTATAACAGCACTCCCCTCTGTGCCGGGACCGTGGGGCGAATTAAATAAAGTAAGGATGTCTGAACAGATACAATACCAGCAGAACCGGATTCGGAGCCTTATTTCATGGGTTACAGGTATGAGATTTCACCTGGACCAATGATTCGGTTCCCGGAGATTTCAGGATATCATGTAATTTAATACTTTAGTGAAGCATGTTGAAGACAGGAAGAGAATTATAATCACTTAAACAAAACTATACAGCAGACATGGAAAAAATGACTTGTGTCCTGATCATACTGTTATGGAATGCAGTATCTGTACTGACAGCACAGCCGGAGAAGAATGACATCGGCCAGTTTTACAATGAGTTCCAAAAGTATGCAGATAACCGCTTACGGTCAATGTCGTATCTGTCGGAAGATTGGCCCGAACCTGAACAATGGAAAATCAGCTGTCGGGCAAAGCTGATGGAGTTGCTTGCTTTTCAGCCTGAACCGGCTGCTCATGATCCGGAAATCCTGGAAAAAACGAAAAAGGACGGGTACACCCGTTACAAAGTTAAATATTCCATTACTCCCTTTCGCCGGACGGAGGCATTTCTTCTTGTGCCTGATGGCTTGAAAGGACCGGCCCCAGCGATAATTGCCCTTCATGACCATGGAGGATTCTATTATTATGGTAAGGAAAAGATTACCGAAACGGAAAATCAGCCTGAAATACTCAGGGAATTTATCCGTAATGCCTATGGCGGAAGGACCTATGCTGATGAACTTGCCCGAAGGGGATTTGTTGTCTTGTGTCCGGATGCATTTTATTTCGGTTCACAGAAGCTCGATCCGGAGCTTTTACCCGGAGATTTCAGGGATAATTTCCCCAACATTCAATCAAAGGACATAAACATTTCCATAGAAGCTCATAATCAATTCTATTCTTCCTATGAACAGATCATGGCCAGGTATTTATTCGGGTCCGGAACCACATGGCCTGGAGTGCTTTTTCACGGAGACAGGGTTGCAGTCGACTTCCTTCTTTCAAGGCCTGAGGTCGATGCTTCACGTATTGGCTGTATCGGGTTGTCAATCGGGGGATTCAGGAGTGCCCATCTGTTCGGCCTTGATCCCAGGATAAGCGTATGTGTTGATGCCGGCTGGATGACTTCTTACAGCATGCAGATGGAAAATCATTTCCGTCATCATACCTGGATGATTTATGTCCCGCGGCAGCTTGAATATCTCGATCTTCCGGATGTTGTTACACTTGGCGCTCCAAAACCCCTTATGATAATTAACTGTAAAAAAGACCAGCTTTACACCATGGAAGCCATGGAAGCTTCTGCCGGCAAAATCGTGAGAGTCTATGAAAAGTTTGGCGCTCCCGACCGCATTAAGGTCAGCTGGTATGATGTACCTCATTCATTCAATACCGGAATGCAGGATGATGCCATCAGATGGCTTGAATTATGGTTGAAGAAATAAGATCCCGGGAAAATACAGTGGTTCTGGAAAAACATCCTGGTTGTTGCAGTTCATGACTGGAATTCACAGGGGATTTCATTGAAGGAGGGTTCGCCGCAGGTTTCGAATTATCGTCCGGTTTGTTCAGTAATTTTGATTAACACTTTTTAAGTTTTAATTTTATGCTGTATCCGGACCGGTTCATTTCTTCAGGGATATGATTGACAAGGAAGAATACAGGAAAAAAATAATAATGATAGCAGGGCAGGTCTTCAGCCGTCATGGTTTTAAAAAGACTACAATGGAGGAGATTGCCAGGGCGCTAAGGATGGGGAAGAGTTCGGTTTACTACTATTTTCGCAGCAAGGAGGAGATTTTTGAAGCAGTGGTGTTGCATGAAGCGAACGTTCTCAGAAATGAGCTGACAGCAGCGATAAAGTCGGTTGAGTCTCCGGTTGACAAAATGAGGAATTACGTATTTGTAAGGATGAAATCGCTCGAAAAACTGTCGAATTATTACAATACCATTTTCGACAGGAATCTCGATCATTTTGATTTTATAGAAAAGATAAGAGCCAGGTATGATCGCGAGGAGCTAGCCATACTGCGGCTGATTCTGTATCTCGGGGTCAGAAGAAAGGTATTCAGGATTGAAAACAGCGAATATACTGCACTTGCCGTTCAGACAGCATTAAAGGGACTGGAGGTGCCACTGTTCTGGCAGAAGAAGGAACTGAATATTGAAATGAGGCTGAATGCAATACTCGATGTTCTGTTCTACGGTATTTTACAGTAGGGGGCTATTTTCGTCTTATCAGCGCCCTTTTTCCCTGTTTCAGGCTGATGCAGAGCCATACTGCCCCGGCGAGAACGAACGGAATACTGAGCAACTGGCCCATGTTGAGCTTCATTGTTGATTCAAAGGCAACCTGGTCTTCCTTCAGGAATTCAATAAAGAATCTTGCCGTGAAAACAAGTATCATCAGAAGGCTGATAAGCAGGCCCTGGATATGTTCGCCCTTTTTGCGCCAGTATAGTCTGTGCAGCAGGAAAAAGATCAGCAGGTATGCCAGTCCTTCATAAATCTGGGTAGGGTGTTTGGGTGCGGTTTCTCCGTTGTGCAGGAACACGAATCCCCATGGCAGATTGGTTTCCACGCCGTAAATCTCTGAATTCATCAGGTTTCCCATCCTGATAAGAAAGCCTGAAAGGGCAACAACAATTGCGATCCTGTCAATAATCCATGTATAGTCTTTCTTTTCCTTTCTCACGAACAGCCACAGGGCGATCAGTATTCCGATGGCTGCGCCGTGACTGGCCAGGCCGCCTTTCCATATTTTCAGGATCTCAACCGGATTGCTCAGATAATATGAAGGTTCGTAAAAAAGGCAGTGTCCCAGCCTGGCCCCTGCAACCACACCAATGGCCATATATACGGTAAGCCGGTCGAGAACTTCCTGGCTGAGGTTTTCGTTCCTGAAAATCCGGTTCATTATTATATAACTGAAAAGAAATGCAGAAGCAAACAAGAGACCGTACCATCTAACGGCAAAAGAACCGATCCTGAAAATTTCCGGATCAACGTTCCAGGGAATAATTAAAAAATGCATAAAAGACGGTTTTATGATGCGCAAAGTTAGAAAATATTCTTTTCAACTGGCTGAATTCAATCCTCTTCATTACGTGTCGCCGGAGTATCTTCAAAAAAATGTAAGTTTGCATTTATTAAATGATCAACGGTTAATGAAGGAGCAAGCATTCCGGTACCTGCTGTTATTTTGGGCTGCATTTGGATTAATTGCCGGATGTGCGAAAGTGAGTTCTCCTTCCGGGGGGCCCAGGGACAGGGAGGCGCCGGTGATCGTAAAAAGCAGCCCTGCAAACGGAACGGTCAACTTCAGGGGCAAAGAAATAGTAATAACGTTTAATGAGTACGTTGTGCTCGACAGGATCAATGAAAAATTCATGGTTTCACCGCCGATGAAACTGAAGCCCAGGGTCTTTACCAGGAATAAGGATGTTAGGATACAGTTTAATGAAGCTTTGCGTGACAGCACCACTTATACCTTCTATTTTCAGGATGCCATCCGCGATCTTAACGAGGGAAATGCGATCAACAATTACCAGTTTGTTGTTTCCACCGGGCCTGTTATTGACTCCCTGTCTGTTACAGGCAATGTCGCAGGTTCGGTCAATCTCGATCCTCCTGAGAATACTCTTATGCTCCTCTATTCCCAGTTGGCTGATTCCTTCGCAGTTAAGCACCTGCCGGATTATATCACAAGGGCTGAGTTCAACGGTGAGTTCAGGATCGACAATGTGAAGCCCGGAAATTACCGGCTTTATGCCCTGAAGGATCTCGACAACAGTAAAAATTACAATAACCCTGATGAAGAATTTGGTTTTTATCCCGAAACGGTTGAAATAACTCCTGAAAAGAATTACCTGCCTGTAAAAAAGGATTCCGCTGAAATAAAACCGGATGAAACGGATCTGAAGGTTAAGGCAGCAAAAGCCAGCGATAAGCCGGCTGCCGCGATTGCTGGTTCCGGCGCAGCATCTTCCCAGGCCGGGACTTCAGAAAAAACCCTGGTTGAGCCTCCTGAAATAGGCGAATACCAGGTGTTTTTGTTTCAGGCTGAAAAGAAGAATCATTATCTGACTTCATCGAGGAGACCACTGGCTTATCAGATGATTTACACGCTTTCACTTCCCCCGGAGAATCTCGGGTTCGGTTTTCATATTCCTGAGGTTGAAGAAGATAAATACTTTATTGAAAACAGCAGGAACCGGGACACAATTACTGTCTGGCTCACTGACAGTACCGTTTATAACAAGCCGCTGCTTTCAACCATAGTGGAGTTTCCCTTCACTGACTCGCTTGGCATTACGGCCCTTAAGACCGATACATTCACCATGCGCTACCTGGCGCCCAGGCCCGCCCGGTCGAAGGTTGTGAAGAGAACTCCCTACAAGATCAATTTCGGGCTCAGGGCCGGGCAGCTTAAACCGGATATCAGGGTGAAAATTACTGCCCCCTTGCCTTTCGCAGATCCTGATACTACGGGAATATGGTTATTTGAAACCACTAAGGATGAGAAGTTGAAAATTCCGGTTAGCTTCCGCAAGGACAGCGCTAACAGCTGTATTTATTATATGGATACTGATCTCCAGGCTGGGAAAAGCTACCTGTTTATCGCCGATTCAGCGGCATTTAAAAGTATTTATGGCGATTTCAACGATTCTACAGGGATTAAATTTTCGCTGTTGACACCTGATGCGTACGGTAAGCTGACCCTGAATATTAAAAACCATTCAGGGGGACGAATCGTTCAGTTACTCGACAAGTCGGAGAAACTGGTCAGGGAAAAATATATGGAAGAGGACGGCCCGGTTGAATTCACTCTACTTGATAAAGGAACTTACAGGGTTCGTGTGATTTATGATCTTAATGGTGACAGGCGCTGGACAACCGGCGACTTTACCCTTCACAGACAGCCTGAACCGGTGTCGTATTATCCTACAGAAATTGACATTAAGGCGAACTGGGAAGTGGAGCAGAACTGGGATATCGGGCAGAAGAATGTCAAGGATGCCAGGCTTTTAAATATTAAAAGCCCTGCCAGAAGGTAATCGGTTAAAGGCTCTTTAATAAACAGACTGATAGGAGGAAACTCACATGTACGCCACATACATGCATACTTAAATAAACATGTGGGTTCCATAATGGCATTAATTTTAAAATTGAAAACTGATGAAAAAAGAAGTTGTCGCCGGTGTGGATATAGGAGGTACCACCACTGAGCTGGGGCTCGTTGACAGGACGGGGGATGTGATTGTGAAATGCACCCTTGATACTGCTGATTATCCGCATGTTGAAGATTTTATCTCAGCACTTGTAAAAAATATCCGGGAGCTTGCCGGGAATAATAGGGAAATGGAACTTGCCGGTATCGGCATTGGAGCTCCCAATGCCAATTATCATAAGGGGACCATTGAACTGGCGCCCAACCTGGCGTGGAAGGGAATCGTTCCCCTGGTTGACATGATGAAAAGAAAGATCGATGTCCCGGTGGTGATGACCAATGATGCAAAAGCTGCAGCAATGGGTGAAATGTTGTTCGGAGGAGCGAAGGGCATGAAGGATTTTATTATTCTTACCCTTGGAACCGGGCTGGGCAGCGGAATTGTCATCAATGGCCAGGTGGTTTACGGTTACACGGGGTTTGCCGGGGAACTTGGACACACAATAATTGTTGCCGGCGGAAGAGCTTGCGGATGCGGACGTCACGGATGCTTTGAAACATATGCCTCGGCGTCGGGTCTTGTCAGGACCACACTCAACCTTCTCAGTGAGATGAAGGAGCCGAGTCCGCTGCGAAACATAGCTCCGTCGGCCCTGACCTCAAAAAAAATATCTGAAGCGGCAGCCGATAACGATCCGGTGGCTGTTGAGGCAATGGATTTTACAGCCCGGAAACTGGCTTTTGGCATCATTAATGCAATAGGGTTCTCAAGTCCTGAAGCAGTCTTTCTTTTTGGCGGGCTTGCGAAAGCGGGTGAGGCATTGTTCAAACCGGTGCGGGAATATGTTGAAGAGGGCGTTCAGCCGATTTACCGGGGAACGGTGAAAATACTTCCCTCGCGTGTGCCCGAAAGCAATGCTGCCGTTCTCGGATCAGCGGCCCTAATGTGGAATGAATTAAAGTGAATGACTTCGGAAGATTGATAAATAATTATTGTATTTTTGGCTTTTGCGATCCGGAAACCAATCGATCCCATTATGAAAACCATTGAGGTTACAAAGCTTGCCACAGAATCTGAAAAACCTGACCTTGAAGAGATTTCTGCAAAACTTGATAAACTTCCGGGCAAATACAGGATTGAAACCCTTAACTGGAAGGAGTTTGAATATAAACCTGAAGTCATCTTTTCAATAGCCTACGGGGAAAAGGAGATTTTTCTCAAGTATTATGTGAAGGAGAACTATATAAAGGCCGAAAAGACGGAAACGAATCAGATGGTATGTGAAGATTCGTGTGTTGAGTTTTTCATATCACCCGGGGATGACGGAATATATTACAATCTGGAGTTCAATCCGATTGGTACCTGTCTCCTGGGAACAGGCACTTCGAGAGCTGACAGCAGACGGGCTGATCCTGAGATCATCTCGGGAATCCGCCGGCTCGCTTCCGCCGGTACCAGTCCGTTCAGCGAAAGAACGGGAGAAACGGAATGGACACTTACCCTGGCTATACCTTTCAGTGTGTTTTTTCATCATGAAATAAAAGACCTCAAAGGCAGGACTTTCAGGGCTAATTTTTATAAATGCGGAGACAATTTAACTGTTCCCCACTATGTGACATGGAATCCGGTCGGAACTGAAAATCCTGATTATCATCAACCCAAATATTTCGGGACTTTGAAATTCGTCTGATAACATCATGGCAGCAAAGCTGTTGGTTCACGGCACTTACAGGGCGGAGCCAATATCGGGAGGATAACCTGGCACTCTATGTCATCTGACAGATTTTGAAAACATATAAAAACAGATTATGCTAAAGGGAAATATTCTTATCGGGCAGTCGGGCGGACCTACTTCGGTTATAAATTCGAGCCTGGCTGGTGTAATTGAGGAAGCAAAAGCCCGTAAACATGATGGCGGGATTTATGGAATGCATTATGGGATCGAAGGGTTCATGCAGGAATGGATTTACGATCTGGGCAGGCAGCCCGATCATATTATCAAGGGTTTGCGCCGCACCCCTTCGTCGGCACTCGGATCGTCGCGGCACAAGGTGCGGGATCAGGATATGCCCAGGATCCTGGAGGTGCTGAAGAAATATGACATACGGTATTTTTTTCTCATAGGAGGGAATGACACAATGGATACCATTCACCGGGTGGAGGCATACTGCAGGAATGAAGGTTACGAAATGGTTGGGGTAGGGATACCAAAAACCGTCGATAATGACCTTTTTGGTACTGACCATACACCCGGATTTGCATCCGCGGCACGTTCAAATATACTTAATGTCCTGCAGTCAGGGGTGCTGGCACGGGATATGCAGAGGGTTGACAAGTTCATCATTTACCAGACCATTGGCAGGGATGCTGGCTGGCTGGCAGCTGCAACCGCAATGGCCCGGAGGAACAAAGATGATGCCCCCCATCTTATTTACACTCCCGAATTTCATTTTGACAGGAAGAAATTCCTGACCGAGGTGGATGACTGCATAAAAGAGTATGGATGGGTATCGATAGTTTGCGGTGAAGGAATAAAATATGCCGACGGTACGCCGGTTAGCGCCTCACTGACAAGGGATAAGTTTAATAATATTGAGTTCGGGGCAATGGGAGGAACCAGTGTTGCTATCAATCTTCACAGGATGATTACGGAGGAATTTGGTTTCAGGGGTGAGTTTCAGATTACGGAGTCGCTGATAATGAGCGATTTTGTCAGAGCTTCGGAAGTTGATCTCGAAGAAGCCTTTTTATGCGGTTCCGAAGCTGTGAAGCTGGCACTCAGTGGCGAAACGGGAGTGATGGTTACCATAAACAGGGTTTCGGATGATCCTTACCGGATTGAATTTGGTAAAGCGCCTCTTCATGAGGTGGCTGTGGCAGCAAAGCCAATGCCGCCGGAATACTTCAACAAGGAGGGCAATTATGTGTCGGATGCCTTCATCAGGTACATGAAACCTCTTGCAGGTGAACTTCCTGAATTTGTCAGACTTGAGAAATTATTCACAAAAAAATGATAAAAAATGGCAATTAAGTTTAACAAAGTCGCTTTGTCGATTAACGCACATCCGGATGATGCTGAAGCATGGAATGCAGGTACCCTCAAACTTCTCAGGGATAAGGGATACAAGATTGTGATTGCAACGATGACAGGCGGAGATCTTGGCGGTTGCAACATGACCATGGAAGAGACGGCAAGGGTGAGATTTGAAGAGGCAAAAAAAGCTGCCGCAGTGCTTGACGCAGAGTATTATACCATGGGCGGAATCGACGGATTTCTTTATGATACAAAGGAAATGAGGCTCAAGATCATTTCGCTTATCAGAAAGGTGAGAGCAGGCGTTATTTTTACCCATCTGGCTGTTGACTATCATTCCGATCACCGTACAACAGCTGCTATCGTTGAAGCGGCAGCGATGGTATCCTCCCTCGATACCGTGCCGGTTCCTGAAAAGCCTGTTGACGTTACACCCCTTTTGTATCATTCCTCACCATTGACGCTTACCGACCCGATGGGATCACAGATAGTACCGCCCCATTTTCTTGTGGATGTCACTTCTGTTATTGAAACCAAGAAACAGATGCTGGGATGCCATGTTTCACAGATCGAACTCATGAGGCATATGCATAAGATGGATGACTTTTTCGGTTTCGTACTGGAAGGAAACCGTAATTACGGGAAGATGGCAGGTGTAGAGTATGCCGAAGTATACTGGCAGCACCTGGGAGGAGGATTTCAGAAAGAACCGCAGGTTCAGGAAGATTTATCAGAGTATTTAATCAATAAAATGTGAAAGCCATGAATCTTAATGACCCAAAATACAGCAAATATGCCCTGGTCAGGGAAATGATGGAGGCCCCGGGAATTATCAGGGCATTCGATCCGAAAGTCTCGGAACGTTTCGTAAAACCCTTAAAGGCAAAGAAAGGGCTTTTCCTTACAGGAGAAGGCAGCAGCAGGCTGTTTCCTGCAAAAAGGGCAATCTATTCATCCCTGAAAAAGGATTTTCTCATTCCGATAGTAACGGAAGGATGTACCCAGGCCCGGGAGTACAATCTAAGTGATTATGCAGTTTTTGCTTCTTCAAATTCAGGTCAGACCAAGGAAGTGATCCGTCTGATCAATGTACTCAGAGGCAAGGGCCATGATGCAATTTTCGGTCTGACTGCAAACAAAAACACAAGACTTGAGGAAGCAGCCAATGACACGCACGTTCTCTCGTGCGGAAAAGAGGAGGCGGTTGCTGCCACCAAATCAGTTATCGAGCAGGGCCTGTTTTACGATTCGCTTATGCGCAATTTCAGGGGCGAGAAGATGGAAGGACTGGCAACGGCGGCCAGGCAGGCTGAAGGAGTCCTCACGGCACCGATTGATCCGGGCATCACTGAGATCATACGTAATGCCGACCTTATCTACTTTGCGGGCCGCGATAACGGTGTGGCTGCAGAACTTGCACTTAAAACCAATGAGATTACAAGAAAAAAATCAGCTTTTCTCGAAGGTACATTTGCACTTCACGGAATTGAGGAAGTGATGGACAAGAATGAAGTCCTCATCTGGATTGATCCTTTTGATGTCGATCACGACAAGTTCCGGGATTGCCTTGTAAAAGGCGTGGGGATGCAGGTTATTGCATTGTCGAAGGTTAAAACCGAGTTCCCGACAATCCTTATTCCCGACGCCGGAGAATATTCAGAATACATTCAGCTTGCTGCTGGATGGAACATACTGGTTGAAACAGGGATATCACTTGGCATTGATCTTGACCATCCGGTAAGGGCACGCAAGGTTGGCAATGAATTCATTCCCGAATGAGTATCTGGTCAGTAAGGAAGCAGATTATGATTTGATAATCACAGGTAATATGGCAAAGAAACAAGTTGTTGTTGGGATTGATATCGGAGGGACAAATACAGTATTCGGCATTGTTGACCGTGAGGGGAACATACTTGCCGAAGACCGGATTAAAACCACTCATTACGATGAGATTGAAGTATTTGTGGCAGCACTGTACGAGAAAATAATTCTTACCAGCCAGAAAATCAAGGAGGATATTGAACTTATCGGCTTCGGCATTGGTGCTCCCATGGGCAACATCAATAAGGGTACCATTGAGCACCCTGCCGGCCTGCCATGGAAGGGAATTATTCCACTTGCCGATATATTTTCCCGCCACACAGCCCTGCCGGTAGTTGTGACAAATGATGCAAATGCTGCAGCCGTGGGGGAGATGATCTATGGCGGAGCCAAGGGGATGAAGGATTTTGTTGTAATAACCCTTGGAACAGGATTGGGCAGTGGCTTTGTGGTAGATGGCAAGCTGGTTTATGGCAATGACGGTTTCGCGGGCGAGATCGGGCATACAGCAATCAGGCCTGGTCCTTCAAACCGCGAGTGCGGCTGCGGGAGAAAAGGATGTCTCGAAACGTACGTGTCTGCCACAGGACTTAAACGGACCCTGCTTAAGGTAATGGCCGACAGCATTCAGCCAAGTGAACTGAGGAAATATAGTTTTGAGGAACTCGATGCCGAGATCATTCACCAGGCAGCCAAACGTGGTGACATAATTGCCAGGCGGGCATTTGAGCATACCGGCATGATGCTGGGCTTCAAACTTGCTGATGTGGTGGCGCACACAAATCCCGAGGCCATTTTCCTTTTTGGAGGACTGGCGCTGGCAAAAGAACTTATTTTTGAGCCTGCAGAAATATACATGAAAGAAAATCTTCTTCATATTTACAAGGATAAGGTGAAACTTCTGCCATCGGAGCTGAGTACACAAAACGCAGCTGTTCTGGGTGCAAGCTCATTGATCTGGTCGTTGAAGAAAGACTGAGAGTGAAAAAATCAGGCAGCTATGGCCAATTTCAACCAGGTGTTAAACCATATACTGGGCATAGTATTTATAATTATTATTTTTTCTATTGCCTACGCGTATCTGAAACCTCATCAGTTGCATAAAAGGAGGCTGATCTCAACCCTTTTCCTGAAAGTCTCCTATCTGGTCTATTTACTGATCCTGCTTATAATAGTATATTTATCTACTCTTGTCAGGGGAGGACTGGATCAGGTGTTTTCAGGAGCCGAGTTTTTTATTTTCCTTTTGGTTCTGTTTGCACCCACCATCGGGATCTTTGCACGTAAGCTTGGCTATTTCAACAAAAAGAGGGAAGAATACAATTTCTTTTTTACTGCTGTAAACCTGGTTTCAATAGTATCCATACTTTTGATGTACTTTATCTGAATTTCCGGAAGGCATCAGACTGTTTAATTATTGCAAATCAAATCATACCTTTGACATAATATTAAATATTTGATTTTATGATAAAAGAAAGACTGGTCACTTATATTGAGGAAAGCATCAGGCAGAACTGGGAGATTGAAGCTTTATCGAACTACGGGGAAAAAGGATATACATACAAGGAGATTGCCGAAAAGATACTGAAGTTTCATCTTTTTTTCAGGGATGCAGGAATCAGTGAAGGGGATAAGATTGCCCTGGTTGGGAGGAATTCGGCCAACTGGTGCGTAGTGTATCTTGCAACCGTGACATACGGTGCCGTTATAGTCCCGATATTGCCTGACTTCAAAGCGGATGATCTGATGAACCTGATCAATCATTCGGATTCAGTGTTGCTTTTTGTTGATGACAAGATCTGGGAAACCATTGACATTAAAAGGATGCCTGCAGTCAGGGGGGCAATCTCCGTTGACAACTTTACCATGATTTTTTCAGCCCAGATCCGCTTAAGTGAAGATTACAGCGGGCTTGACGAGAAATTCAGGAATACCTGTGCCGAAGTGAGGAAGGAAGATATAAAATTTTCCGGGGTGACGAATGACAAGCTTGCAGTAATCAGCTATACCGGCGGGACAACCGGTTTCTCAAAGGGAGTGATGATCTCACATAACAGCCTTGCCGCGAATGTCAGATTTGCTCAGAATCACATGCCCCTCAAACCGGGCGATCCCCTGGTTTCATTTCTCCCATTGGCCCATACTTACGGTTGTGCCTTTGAATTCCTTTTCCCGTTTACCTACGGGTGTCATATTACCATTTTATCAAAGACCCCATCCCCGCAGATAATAATACAGGCTTTCAAGGAAATCAAACCCAGGCTTATCCTTTCGGTTCCCCTTGTTATTGAGAAAATATTCAAGAAACAGCTTCTGCCTGTCATCAGTAAACCGCATATGAAGATGCTCCTTGCGATTCCCGGTGTGAACAAGCTGCTTCATAAGAAGATACGTGAAAAACTTGTGGAGACTTTCGGCGGCCGTTTCCATGAGATCGTCATAGGAGGAGCTGCCTTCAATCCGGAAGCAGAACGGTTTTTCAAGAAGATCGGCTTCAGATTCACTGTCGGCTATGGCATGACCGAATGCGGTCCGCTGATAAGCTATGCATCGTGGGATACCACAAAAGTTGGTGCCTCGGGCAGACCGGTTGATACCCTTGAAGTTACAATCGACTCACCCGATCCTCGGAAAATTGTCGGGGAAATTATCCTTCGCGGAGAAAATGTGATGCTCGGGTATTATAAAAATGAGGAAGCCACCAGGGAAATAATAGATGAGAAGGGATGGATGCATACCGGCGACCTGGGTATCATGGACGGGGAAGACAATATATTCATCAAGGGAAGAAGCAAAACCATGCTCCTGGGTGCTTCAGGAAAGAATATCTTCCCCGAAGAGATCGAAGCTGTCATTAATAATATGGATTATATAGCGGAATCGCTTGTCATTTCCGAGGAAGACAAACTGATCGCACTTATCTATCCTGACCATGAAATGCTGAAGAGTAATAATATCCCGGACGAGCAGCTGCCTGGCATCCTTGAGGAAACAAGAAAGGCTGTCAATGAGAAACTTCCCGACTTCATGGCAGTTACAAAGTTCAGGATTCATCCCGAGGAATTCGCCAAAACACCAAAAAGAAGTATCAAGAGATTCCTTTATACGAAGGATTAGCCGAGGGTCGGTATCGTGTCGGCCGGCCGGCTGAATCCGGTTAAGTTTGCATAACCTGTCCTGTCTGCCGGCGGTTCCGGATGACCCTGGCGGACCTGATTAAACAAACCATCCTGAATGACCCTTTATGCAGTGATCGTAGCCGGAGGTTCGGGAAAACGAATGGGCAGCGATATCCCGAAGCAATTCCTTGAACTCGGCGGAAAACCCGTCCTGATGCATACTATAGAGAGATTCAGCGGTTTCAGCAGTGCAATCAGGATCATTGTAGTGCTTCCCGGCGATCAGCTTGCGATATGGCAATCCCTGGTGGCGGAATACTCATTCACAATTCCTCACATGACCGTCAGGGGGGGGTCCACAAGATTCTCATCGGTGAAGAATGGTCTTGAACTTGCAGACGGGGATGGGCTTGTAGCCATACACGATGGTGTAAGACCCCTTGTTAGTACGGCGACAATCAGAAGATGCTTCGAAGCAGCAGAAAAATACGGCAATGCAGTCCCTGTTGTAAGTAATACGGGATCACTGAGGCTTCTGACCGGAAACGGCAGTATGGCTGTCAGCCGTCAGCATATAATGGTTGTACAGACACCCCAGGTATTCAGGACCGGTCTGATCAGGAATGCATACAGGCAGGACTATTGCGAAGAATTTACCGATGATGCCACGGTTCTTGAAAAAACAGGGATACCAATCCATCTGGTTGACGGAAACAGGGAGAACATAAAGATAACGAATCCGGAAGATATGTTGGTTGCGGCGGCACTCTTGCCGGTAATCAGCTGACGTTACCATTAATTAGTATATTTGAACCTGTTAACATTTACATGATGAAAATCAGATATTTTCTTTTTATTGCATCCACGGTGTTTTTCACTTCATGCGCCGGACTGCAGACGGTTTTGCAATCCGGCGGAGCAGCTCCTCTTTCTGAAGAAGAGGTGATCAGGGGACTTAAGGAGGCTCTTTCTACCGGGGCAAGAAACTCTGCAGGTAAGCTTGCTGCGGAAAATGGTTACTATGGCGATGCCGCAGTAAGAATACTTCTTCCCGATGAGGCAAAAATTATAATCGACAATATCTCAAGGATCCCCGGAGGCGACAGACTCGTTGAAGATGTAATTATTAAGATCAACAGGGCTGCGGAGGATGCAGCTAAGGAAGCCGCCCCCATCTTCCTGAACAGCATAGGCCAGATGACGATTGGGGATGCATTTAATATATTAAGGGGATCAGACAATGCGGCAACAGCATATCTGAGGTCATCAACCTGGAAACCTTTATATGATCTTTACAAACCAAAGATCCGGAATTCGACGGAAAAGAAAATTGCCGGGAACATATCTGCAAAAGATTCCTGGGTTACTCTGACAGATAAGTGGAACACTTTTGCGAGTTCCATACCCGGCAGGCTTGGCGGATTTAAAACAGTAAATGTCGATCTCGATGATTTCCTTACAACAAAGGCGCTTAATGGCTTGTTCCTGAAAATTGAAACAGAAGAACAGAAAATACGCAAAGATGTTTCGGCAAGGATCACTCCCCTCCTCAGACGTGTTTTCGGTACGCTCGATGTTAACCAGTAATAAACCATATTCCTCCATATGTTAGACAAAAAAGTAATTTCATTCAAGGGTCTGGAAGTGAAAATCACTGATCATGCCAATGATGACATACTCGGGATTCTTAACAAAACTGTTCTGGGCTCGGAAGGAGGACTGAGATACCAGCTTCGCAATATTCCATCGCGGATAGAGGAATACAGGGATAAAATCAGGTTTGTTTCGCTTTACAAAGCGGGCAGGATAACAGGTACCGTTGGCGCATGTTACAGGATAACAGGCCAGGGAATCCTGTGCTATCCGTCAACCTATATCAGATACCTTGCCTTCCAGTCCGGCTACCAGGCGTACAGGATGACCAGGCAAAGGAGAAGGGATAGAACTCATTCAGTTAAGGATGATACTTTCAAGGAGAAAACCCTTGCCATATTCAGCAAGCCCGGTTTATTTGAATTTGCGGATTACAAGGCCGGAGACAAGCATATAATGTATGCATTTGTGGAAAGCATGAATGAGCGCTCGAAGAATATGGTCAGCCAGGCCGGATATGATCATATCCGTTCATTTCTTACTGTAACGTTCAGCAGGTTTTCACCAAAGACTGACAGCCGGGTATCGAAACTAACCGATCCCGGGAAAAAGGAAATGGAATTTCTGTTGTGCGACTATTACAGGAATTATTCGTTATTCAGTACTGATTATGTGTTTTACGGCGACAGGTACTATGTATTGAGGGAAGGCAGTGAAATAATTGCCGGTGTAAATGCAATGCCTTCATCCTTCAGGATTTATGAGATTCCCGGCGTTTGGGGATGGGTTATTATGAAAGTTTTGCCAAAGGTCCCTTACTTTAAAAGGCTTTTTTATCCTGAGGAATTCCGCCATCTTGTTTTTGATGCCATTTATTGCAAAAAGGGATATGAAGATTCCCTGGCTGATCTTTTTGAATCAGTCTGTGCTTCAGAAGGGTACAATACGGGATTGATCTGGCTCGACGACCGGAGTGATCTGTTCGACAAGCTGAGGTCAGGGGTTCGTATGGGAGCATTGAACCGCATGCTGAATGCAAAGCCCGGATTAGTTTATGCAAAATTTCTGAACCTGACGGAAAAAGAGAAGGAGGAGTTTTATGATGCGCCTGTATATATTTCGGGTTTCGACTTCTCCTGATCCGACTAATAATAAATATATATAAACAATTAAATCAGACTTTTTAATTATGAAATCAGTTACATGGCTGTTTTTCTTGTTGTTATTTTTTTCACAGCCGGTTTTTTCCCAGGATGGTGAGGAAAGGTATGTGCCGGAAACGGATCCCATGGTCCTTGAAAAACTTGAGCAATGGCAGGATCTGAAGTTCGGCCTGCTGATGCACTGGGGTCCTTACAGCCAGTGGGGCATAGTGGAATCGTGGTCGATCTGTGCGGAGGATGAAGGCTGGTGCAGGCGTAACGATCCGGATTATGTCAGGTACAAGAAGAATTATGAGAATCTTCAGACAACGTTCAACCCGGTCAACTTTGAGCCGGCCAGATGGGCCAGGGCCGCAAGGAACGCAGGAATGAGATATGTAGTTTTTACAACCAAACACCATGACGGATTTTGCATGTTTGATACCAAACTTACCGATTACAGGATCACAAACAACAAAACACCGTTTCATTCCGACAGCCGGTCGAATATTACCCGCGAGATCTTCAATGCCTTCAGGCATGAAAATATGTGGGTGGGAGCCTATTTTTCAAAGCCCGACTGGCATTCCGAATTTTACTGGTGGCCCAATTTTGCCACGCCCGACAGGAATGTAAATTACAGTATTAAAGCATATCCTGACCGTTGGGAGGCCTTTGTAAAGTATACTCATGGACAGATAATGGAGCTGCTGGGAGGTGACTATGGCAAGGTCGATATCTTATGGCTCGATGGTGGCTGGGTTCAAAAGCAGAAGGATGAGGAGATACTCAGGAGTATTATATCGAAGGACTATAAATTTACCCGGGTTCAGAGCCAGGATATCAGGATGGATGAGCTGGTAGCTAGGGCCAGGGAGAAGCAGCCCGGTTTGATTGTGGTTGACAGGGCCGTTTACGGCAGGAATCAGAATTATCTGACGCCGGAGAACAGGGTTCCGGAAAGGGCCCTTCCTTATCCCTGGGAATCGTGTATCATTGCGGGCGGCGGCTGGTCATGGGTACCTGATGCCAAATACATGTCGGGAAGGGAGGCTGTTCAGATGCTGGTGGATATTGTTGCCAAGGGCGGCAATCTCTTGTTGAACATAGCTCCCGGACCTCTCGGACAATGGCACGAAGAAGCATACAAGCTGCTCGACGACATTGGCGGGTGGATGAAGATTAACAGTGAGGCTGTATACGGTACCAGGGCACTTGCCCCCTATAAGGAGGGGAAAATCTGCATTTCGCAAAAAGGAAGGAATACCATTTATCTTTATTATATGGCTGATGAAGGTGAGACAATGCCTTCAACAGTCGGGATGAGCACATTTTCGTTGCCGGCGCGGGCAAAGGTTGAAATGGTTGGAAAGGGAACATCCCTGAGATGGCAGGGGAACGGCAGCGGTTTTACTGTTTACATTCCCGAATCTGTCAGAAAGTCACCCCCATCAAAATACGTGTGGGTGATGAAAGTGACATATTGAACAGGGCAGAGCACCATATAACAATAAAAGTATTATTTTTGCCGCAGAAATGGGTTGTTAGCTCAGTTGGTTTAGAGCATTACCTTGACAGGGTAGGGGTCACTGGTTCGAATCCAGTACAACCCACAAGATCCGTAGGATTTTGCCGTCTTGCATCGCCATGCAGGAGATGATGAAACAAAAGTAACGGTAAATACCGGAGTATTTCTAGAAAGTTTCCATTCCCTTGAACACCTTTGAATTGTCAATAGTCAGAAGATGACCGTCCCACGTCAGCCGGCCGCTTCTGGAACCTGATATTTCAGCCGTTGCCCTGTTTTCAGGATTTACGGTCAAAAAGACATTGTAGGTACCCAGTTTGGTTTGGATGTTGAATGAAACCTTATGAGTTAAACTTCTCTTATCCCTTGTAACTTTCCAGGAGCTCACAATACCTTCCGCCGTAACACCTCCAACTCCGTTGTATCCGGTCCTGAAATCATTACCTGTTTGAAGGATACCGGATTCTCCGTTGATCTTAATGAAATTAATACGTGATGCGACGGCAATGCGGTCTCCCATCTGGTTCTGAAGAAAATCTGCTTCAAGAACAAATTTTCTCCCGGTAATAAGCGAATCAAGGATCCTGTAGTTTTCTGCCAGCATGGCTTTTCTCGCCTCCTTCTTGTCCTGGCGGCTCAGTTTAATCTCCTGTGACCATAAGCTTATGGGAAGTATGAAAAATACCGCAAGGAGGAGGAGGCTTATTTTGTGTGATATCATTGTTTTCATACGTATTTGAATTTTAATTTACTGCTCTGATGGAATCCGCATGCTTGAAAAATATACTAATACGTGTTTGAGTATTTAAAACCTGCGGGTTTCATTTTCTTCTTTACTTACAAAGCAAAAAACATACCACACTGGCGGGGTCCGATTTGCGGATAGTTGATTTGCAACTGATTAAATGCTGATCGCGTTTTTTCTGATGTAATCGGTCATGCCCTGGTCATTTGATCCGAAATAGCGGAATTTTTCGGCCCATTCAAGGCCGTATTTTTTTCCGGTTTTCCTGTCGGACGGGATCCCTCTTATTGATTCTGAAAATTGGTCGAGCATGAAGTTCTTTATATAATTGAAATCAGCTGTTCTGTCGTCATTTCCGAGGATTGGCAGCCGTTTTCCCTCTGCTGCCAGCCTCCGGCGAAGCAATGAACCAGTCCTTCCTCCTCCTCCCTGGGATACTACGGCCATGTTTGCCTCAACCTTTTTGTCGATAAAATTGCCAATATCGACAATCCTGTTCACTATCTGGGGACCTCTTGCGTAATAATATCTTTCAATAACCGGATGAGGCTCCACCACTTCCAGCTGTTCCGGATAATCGGTGTTCATACCCGCCATCCAGCGGGCAGCTTCAACTGCCCTGGCAGTTACGTAATGGTCGGGATTCTCTTCGTAGTGGTCCCACGGATCGAAACAGACAACAGTATCAACTTTGAGAAGACGGAACAGGAAAATGAGCCTGCCCTTGATTTCCTGGATATTGTATTCGTCCATCCGGTGATTGCGGTAGCCCAGGTCATACACCTTCTTAAATCCCATAACCTTTGCAAAGGCTTCGTTTGAAACCTCGTTGTTAAGCACTCTTTCCCCGATACTGTCACCTGCTCCGGCAGCATCATCGTTGGTGGTCCTGATAAGGTAGCCGGTGTAGCCTTCATGCATCAGCTTGGCAACCGTTCCGGCGGCATAGTATGCTATGTCGTCACAATGGGGCTGTATAACTGCCAGTACCTTCCCTTCATGAGGGCGTCCGGCAAGGGGCTTTTCAATAAATACTTCCTCCCCTTCAGGCAAGGATCCTGCCGGTGATTCCGTACCCTTTGATGAAAAGGCAGCAGCCGGCATTGCCAAACCCCCGGCGATAATACTTTTTTCAAAGAAATCTCTTCGTTTCATATACTGTGTGTTAGTGATTAATTCTTTCAATAAGTGAGTGAAAGGAATAATAATTAAAGATTATTTTCAGGCGATGCGCTTTTGTTTGCTCCACTGGCGTAAAATAAGATCCGTCAGATTCACCGGTTCCGGATGAAGGGTACTTAAAAGGCTGATTAAACATTTCAGTCTTCATCCTTCTGCAGGTCCGGTATGAAAAATGCAGCCCTCACGGTGGGCGGACATGGAGAATCCAGTCCCTTGACCGCCCTCCATATAATTTCATTGAAAAGAAAGTCGTTTATCCGGTCCTCGGCTGTGAAATCAAGCTGCTCGCTCGCTTTTTGCCAGGGGTTTTCCGCAAGGTTTACTTCATCGAGATCCACAAGGCATGATTTTACCTTAAATGGAGGATGATCAGGGCTGCTGTTCATGCATCTCCAGAGTGGTGTGGCGGCAGCATCATATTGAGTCATAGGCGGGAGGCCGAGAATAAGCTCCATTGTTTTCAGTAGGGAAGCGGTTGTATAAGGTGTATGATCCACAAATCCTTGTTTCACATATCCTCCTGCAATATATGCTGTGCTTCGGTGTGCATCCACATGATCGGGGCCATTCTGGGCATCATCTTCCACAATGATTATCAGGGTTTCCTTCCAGATGGGGCTGTGGCTCAGATAGTCAACGAACAATCCTGTGGCCAGGTCATTGTCGGCAACCTGTGCAAAGGGAGTTGGCATATTCAGGCTAAGCCCCATGGTGTGATCGTTAATGAATCTGATTGTATTGAACTGAGGGACCGCATTTATTGCCAGAAGCGAATCAAAATCCTGTTTCCATTCACGAAATCTGACGGTATCGCGGATGGTCTGGATCCAGGGTGTGAAATTCCTGCAGAAATGATCCTTTAAAACCGGTATGGTCGGTTCCCTGTCGTTTCCAATGAATTCTCCGTAAGTGCGGTAGCTTACGCCGTATTTTTTGCACTGGTCCCACAGATATATTTTATTATTTGCAATTTCACGTGCTCCTTCGCCCGGGTAGCCTCCTCCTCTTCCACCGTAGCTTGTCGGCCAGTTTTTCTCGAGGTAGTCGGTGGCATATGCACCCATTGTCCAGCTGTGTCCGTCAGCACTGACCTCACCGTTGACATAGAAATTGTCAAGGAGGACAAACTCGCGGGCCAGGGCATGCTGATTGGGCGTAATGTTTTCTCCAAACAGTACCAGCGAGGGGTCGCCGTTCCCTTCGGGCATGTCGCCGAGTACCTGGTCATATGTACGGTTTTCCTTGATTACGTAGAAAATGTATTTAATGGGAGAGGGGTCACCGTTCCCTTCGGGCATGTCGCCGAGTACCTGGTCATATGTACGGTTTTCCTTGATTACGTAGAAAATGTATTTAATGGGAGAGGGGTCACCCACTTTCAGGGGTATAGGATTGCCTTCAGGCGTATCTGCGGCCAGCAGTTCGTTCTCCTTGCTGTAGGGGGTGTTGTTGTAAACGGCCCTCGTAAATATTTTCATCTGTTTTTCATCAGGGATAGAGATCAGGCTCATGGTACCTTTGAACAGGCCTCCGATATACTGAACTTCAACGGCCTGCACCTTTCCTCCTGCCTGGTAAATTACCTCTGTATCCTTCCTGGCAGGATTTGGCCCGTACGGATTGGCCATGGAGGTAACACCTTTTCCGTTACTGACAAGGATTTTATCATTCACAACCCTGACGCATGTCGGATACCATGCTGTCGGGATAAATCCTTTGCCTCTGCTTTCACCGGGCTGCGATACATCGAAAACGGCAAGACAGTTGTTATCGGCATTTGCAATGAACAAGGTGTTTCCGTCTTCATCCAGGGCTACACTGTTTGTTGTAGATCCGGCAGGTGATTCGGGATAGAGTGCAGTGTTGAGGGTTTCAATTACCTTCATCTGCCGGGTGTCAATGACTGACACACTGTTGTCGTTGGCATTTGCCACGTAAAGATAATGGCCGTTATGACTGATGCACATGTCGTTGGGATTGTCACCGACAGGAACCGACCCCGTGATCCTGTCGGCAAACGTGTCATAAACAATTATCTTGTCACATCCCCAGCATGAGGCATATAAGGTCCGGCGGTCGGGTGAAAGTATACAGGTATATCCCTCGCCTCCCAGGGGATGAACTGAAATGACGGATCTGAGGCGCGTATCAATCACATAAAGGGAGTTGTTTTCCTTGGTGACGGCATAAAGGCGGTTTCTTGAATCGTCAGGGGCAATTCCTGCAATAGAGATTTTCTCCGGCCATGGTTCACCTGTTTTAATTGTGTCAGGGTTAACAAGCTTGTTGCGCTTCACTGAATACCTGATAATGAAGTTGTCGTTGCCACCTGACGCATAAAGATATTTTCCGTCATCGGAAAAGGCCAGCCCCAGCCATGATTTCCCTATTTCAGTCTCATAGCAGGAACTTCCCTTTTTAATGTTTATGAGCTGAATTGTCTGGGTGCTCTGTCCGTTGTTTGTGACGGCAGCAAGCTTCCTGTCAGGAGAAACCGCAATGTTGAGCGGAAGGTCGCCAAGAGGAATAAGTTTTCCGACCGGAGTCAGATGCCAGCCGTTGGGAAGGGAGACGCGCTTTGCTTCAATCTCTTCGGGGGTCTGTCCATGAAGGTTGAAAAGCATTGCATTAATGACTGCCGCTGTGAGCAGGCAGAAAAACCTGACGATAAAATCAGCCTTCATTTGTAAAATATTTGGTTTTCAATACTTTGAGAGCACCTTTTCTGACCCTGATGACCGTCTTGCCTGTTATTTCCACAGGTTCTCCGTCAACATGGAATCTTGTTTCCTCCGAGGATATGGTTATCTTCCTGTCTGTTTTAAGTGTCCTTACATATTTCGACCTGTTTATGGATTTGGTGAACAGGCGGAAGATGAAGACGGGAAAAAGATATCTGGGGAATGGTCGTATCAGGACAAGGTCGATTTTGCCATCGGTAGGAGAAGCTCCGGGGGCAATATATGCCCTGTTCCCGAACTGGCGGGTGTTGGCTATTGTGAGTAGAAAAAGGTCTTCCGAAAGTGTCCATTCCCCTTCAATTTCAATGTTTACCCTGAAAGGTTTAAGGCTGAAGAAGTTTTTCAGGGTTAACCGCACGTACGCCCAGAATCCCCGTCTTTTAAGGCGGTCGAATGAGTGCGCGACAAAGCTGTCGAGGCCAATACCGGCCACATTGAGGCAGAGCAGGTCATTTATTTCAATCACGTCGACCAGGATATTTTCATTTTGTTCGATATCCTGAAGGAGGGAGCGGATTGAAGGTTTGAAGCCGAGTTCCTTTGCAAAACCGTTGCCTGAACCTATGGGAAGGACTCCGAGCGATTTATCCGTTCCGATCAGTTTTGTTGCAATCGTATGTACCGTTCCGTCGCCTCCTGCAGCAATGAATATATCGTAAAGGTCGAAATTCTGCCTTATCAGGGTTCCGGATTCGTCAATGCTGAGTGATTTGCACCAGGCCAGCTTGTTCCTACGGCGTTTAAGTTCCTTAGAGATTATGGTCTTCACAGGAGGAATGCCGGCAAAAGGGTTGAGAATAAAAAGGGCTTTATTGCTCTTTTGTTGATGATCCATCATTAAACAGCTGGCAAATCAGAGTAAATTTATTAAAAAAAGTTACCCTGCCGGCGGATATTGGTCAATAAGATTGTTCTGATGTTTTATTGCCCTTAGGAAATCCCTGAGCGGCATGGGTTTAAATCCCCTGGCCCTGTTCATGTCCCCGATCCTGAACAGCAGCCTGTATGCCTTGAAGAATTCGCGGTAAAGCTTAAATAGTGAAACGTTGGGATCCCAGGCCTGGATTGCCTCGGCTCCGGCGCCGTTTATTTCAATTATTGAGAATCCCTCACCTTTCATCAGGCTTTCCACCGATTCGAACCTGATATCGAACCGGCCGTAATGGAATTCGGGTATGCTTCTTGCAATCTGGTCAAAGCGTTCGGTAAGCTCGGGTGTGATCATGTGGCTTGCATCGCGGTAAAGACCTCCCACTCTCAGGCTGCCAAGGAATGACAGGCGTATGAGTTCACCCTCCCTGGGAATCTGTTCAAGATCATCATCACCGAACCCAACGTGTTCAGTTTTTTCTCCCAGATAGTAGCCGGCTCTCAGCTTTGTCCGCTGATCTTTCTGGATTAGCTGCCTGAGGGTTGATATGCCGTCTCCCGTAACAAAGGGAAAATACCTTAATGTTATTGAATATAACTTTCCCTTTTCTTCTCCCGGGATCCTGACATAAAAAACGCCTGCTTCGCCGTCGTAGGTGACGGGTCGCTGAAGGACGATCTTCTCATTATGGGGGAAGTTTGCGATATACTGTTGCAGGTGTGATTCATTTTCGACAAGCCTTACCCCGTAGCCATTCCATCCGATGTCGGGCTTCGCAACTACGGGGAAGCCTATATTGCCCTCCTTCATTGCCTTTAAGGCATTTTCAAAGTCAGCTTCATCCGGTATCCCGTTGCGGGTGATGGTTACAAAGCCGGAGACCCACTTTTTCTGATCTTCACCTACCATATTCATTACCGAAGCTTTTGATTCCCCCATGAAACCGCCGGTTTCAATTTTCGGGTTTGATGCTGAGGGCAGGGTCAGGCTCCTGTAGCGGATGCCAAGAAAGATATAGTAAAGGCCCACGGGTATATACAGAATACTGTTTGGGATATGTTCGGCGGAAGCAACCGTTTTCTTAAGATCGTCGAGGGATGGCATGCCATGGAACTTTCGCCGCATTCCGGGCATGTATTTTTTAAAGACGGCAAAGAATGAAGGCGGAATCTCTCCCATGGCTTTTTCTGTTGTTTTGCTCCAGCGCGATTTAAAAGAATTCCTCAGTGCCCATGCTATGAGCAGGAAGGCGGCAAGGCCCCAGGCCCAGTATCCCAGGTGATTGAGTACCAGGTCGCCAAAAAGGATAACGATTGTAAGCACAATTGAGGAATAGATTGCACCTGCAAGTATGGAAACGGATGCGAAGCGGTAAAAAGGGATCCTGAACCACCCGCATGCGACAAAGGTGGGGAAAAGCAGTCCGGGGGTTATCCGGCACAGTACCAGTACCCTTACCAGGTGGTTGTCGAGCCACATATGTACCCGTTCCACCTTGGGCCCGATAATCTTCGAACGGAGCCATTTGTTCTGCTGGGCGAGATGTCCAAGTCCATATATCAGTATATCCCCGGTGACTATTCCGAGATACACGCTTACATAAGCCATCCATACGGGCAGCTTATGCTCGACGGTTGAAAAAGCTGCAGCAAGAATGGCAGCATCCTCATGAAGAAAAGTCATGAAAAATATGACGGCGCAGTGTTCGAGCCAAAGGAGCAGATCCGGAGATAACATTAATAAAACGTCATAAATTGAATGCGGTTCTTTTTTCTTTCAAAACAAAGGTGCGTAAAAATAGCTTCATTTATGATATCTTGTTCTCTCCGGGGTCAAAAAAAACAAATCCTGGATTATTCCATGAACGGATATCTGAAATCCGTTGATGGTATCAGGGTTTCCTTGATGGTGCGGGGGCTGACCCAGCGTATGAGATTAAGAAAACTTCCAGCCTTATCATTTGTACCTGAGGCTCTTGATCCGCCAAAAGGCTGTTGTCCGACCATTGCTCCCGTGGGTTTGTCGTTTATATAGAAGTTACCGGCAGCGTATCTTAGTGTATTGCATGCCTGCAGGACGGAGTATTTGTCGTTGCTGAAGATCGACCCGGTCAGTCCGAAAGGAGATGTTTCATCGCATAATTTCAGTATCTCTTCAAACCGGTCGTCTTCATAAACGTAGATTGTTATAACTGGTCCGAAGATCTCTTCCTGCATGGTCACAAAGTGAGGATTGGTTGTTAGGATGACAGTAGGATCGATGAAGAAACCGGTTGATTTATCTCCCTTCCCGCCGACAATGATTTCACAATCACGTGAATCATGTGCAGTTTTTATGTAACTCATGATCTTTTCATAGGAGTTTTCGTCGATAACGGCATTAATGAAGTTCCTGAAATCAGTGACATCGCCCGATTTCATTTCGGCAATCATATTCAGGAGCAGTTCCTTCGTCGTTTGCCAGATGGAGGCCGGTATGTAAGCCCGCGATGCGGCAGAGCATTTCTGTCCCTGATATTCAAAGGCGCCCCTGGCTATGGCTGTTGCAAGTTCTTCCGGATTTGCAGAATGGTGTGCGACAATGAAGTTTTTACCTCCCGTTTCACCGACAATCTTAGGGTACGATCTGTAGATGCTGAGATTGTCGGCAACCTGTTTCCACAAGCTGTTGAAGGTATGGTTCGAACCGGTGAAATGAATTCCTGCAAGATCCCTGTGTTTCATAACCACGCTGCTGATAAGCGGGCCTGATCCGGGTACGAAATTGATCACTCCGTCGGGCAGCCCTGCCATTTTCAGGATTTTCATCAGATAGTAATTTGAAAGCAGGGAGGTGGTTGCCGGTTTCCAGACCGTGGTATTTCCCATTAGGGCAACACTGGTATTAAGGTTGGAAGCTATTGAAGTAAAGTTGAAAGGAGAAATTGTGTAAACAAATCCCTCCAGTGGCCGGTATTCGATCCGGTTAATACTGAGCTTGTCGGACAATGGTTGTTCGCCATAGATTATGGAGGTGAAAAAGGCATTGAACCTGAGAAAATCTACGGTTTCACAAACCGCATCTATCTCAGCCTGATTGACATTTTTCCCCTGGCCAAGCATTGTGGCGGCATTCAGAACATACCTGTACTTCTTTGAAATCAGCTCGGCAGCTTTGATCATGACAGAGGCCCTGTCAATCCAAGCCATGGTCATCCAGTCTTTTTTTGCAGCCAGTGCTGACTCAATTGCCAGTCTGACCTCCTTCTCACCGGCAATATGATATGTTCCAAGAATATGACCATGGTCAGTCGGCTTTGTCACTTTCCCGGTTTTCCCGGTACGGATCTCCTGCCCGCCGATGATCAGCGGGATCTCAACAACCTTGTTGTTCTGCAGCTCAAGCTCTTTTTCCAGGAGCTTTCTCTCCGCACTTCCCCGGGTATAGGAAAGTATGGGTTCGTTCCTTGGTTCCCTGAAACTGTAAATGGCGTTGTTCATGGCATTGATATTTGGTTCTCAGAAGATTAACATTGCACACTTATTTTGGTTCAGGCTAGCCTGAATGTCTGGCTGTTATACAACTACACTCAATCTAAATTGCTTATCCCCCTTCGTCCGGCACCAAACTTTTTCGTAATTTGGATACTTCTTTAATCAAATATCAGCTTTGTTTTTTTAATAATTAAAGACATTGATCATGACTGAGTCAAAATTCTATCACATTTCTTCCTCAGGGCTCATTTACAGGGTCAACACGCTGGAAGAGGCAGTTAAATCACTGGATGAGGACGGTTTTATATGGCTCGACTATTACAACCCCGAAAAGAAGGATATCAGCATCCTGACAGACATTATTGGTATTCACCCTTTATCTGTGGAAGACTGCTTTGATGAAAAGCAGGTTCCCAAGATCGAGTATTTTCACAACAACACCTTCATTCTTTTCAATGCTCTCAGCTATAAGGATAAAACTCTCTACCTGGATGAAGTTAACCTGTTCATAGGCAGCAACTTTCTCATCACGATCAGCGGTCATGACGCTGACGGAAGGATGCCGCTGAAAAACATTTCAATCGAGGCTGAGCATAACATCATGAATGTAAAAAATGGCCCCGCATATCTTTTGCATGTTGTGCTTGATCACCTTGTGGATGAGAAATATATTGCCTTCGATACCATGGAAGATGAACTCGAGGAAGCTGAAGAAACACTCCTGGATGATGTTTCTGTTTTCCACCCCATGCAGCTTGTTCATCTGAGAAGGAAGCTGGTAAGCCTGCGTAAAAGTCTTTATCATGAGCGTGAGATCCTGGTAAAGATAAACAGGCTCGACTGTCCCTTCATTCCTGAAAAAACAATGGCTCAGTACCGGGACATTTATGACCACCTTTCAAAATTCTTTGAGCTGACTGAGACATACAGGGAACTGGAAACGAGTTTAATGGAGCTTTACACTTCGCTTTTGAACAATAAAATGACGCTTGCTTCAAATGAAACAAATATCACTGTTAAACGATTAACAGTGATAACCACGGTATTCCTGCCCCTTACCCTCATTGCCAGCATTGGCGGAATGTCAGAATGGACAATGATAACCGGAGGGGAGGCCAACTGGAAGACCTCCTATGCCATATTGTTAATTTTTATGATAATTATGGGCGGGCTGAGTTACTATTTCATCCGGGCGATTGAAAAAGGAATCTTTCTGTCGGGAAAGAAAAAACGAAATGAAAATCAGTCAGTTTCTGACATGCCGGCATAGATTTTCAGGATCTCGTCCCTGTGTTCCTCTGGAGCCAGGAGCTGGCCCCAGCCCGACTGCATCTGCCACAGGCCGTCATACACAGAATCATGGAACGACCTGATCATGTGAGGGATGTTCCTTTCATTCAGCAGCCCGTCAATAAGACCGGCTTCCATTTCATTGTTAAGTATGAGGATCTCAACGGTTTGACTCATAATAATCAGATTGAATTGATATTTCCGTAATTTATGAATTCTTTCATTATCAAAGTGAATTCATGTTCAAAGTTAGGTGTGAAAATTCCACGGCCGAGATTTGAGATGATTTCTTCAGTTGGCCAGAACCTTCCATCGTCAATTTCATCCCTGTTTATAACCGGCGGTTCATTCGAGGAGCCTTTGAAGCTGTATACAAGCTCCTTTTCAACAGGAGATTCCCATATATACCTCAGGTTCAGATCATACCTAAAAATACTGATTCCAAGCTCCTCAAGCACCTCCCTTCTGAGAGCATCATCGACATTCTCACCCGGATCCATATGACCACCGGCTGATGTGTCCCAGAAACCGGGCAGAAGATCTTTTGTCAGCGCGCGCTTCTGAAGGAACAGATCTCCTTTCTCATTGAACAGATGAAAATGTACAACAGGATGCAGCAGCTTGCTTTTTCCGTCGTGGCAAACACTGCGGGGCGCGGCCGATATTGTTTTTCCTTCCTCGTCGACAACCGGGATCCATTCCCCGGAAACATTCATTTGCATGAGCCTGCTTTTATTGAGGAACAAATATGGTCACGGAATTGTTATGAAACAAGTCAAAAGATTGAGCTTATTACTCCGGGGGCAGATCATCAGGTGTAACCGGCTGAATTACAGTAAACGCTACGGGTACACCAACAAAATTCAAAAGTTCAGTTTTTACCGACTATTGTAAACCGGGAACTGATTCTGTTTCCATCTTCATCATACACAGTCAGAATATGGTTTCCTGTACCGGCAAGGATTTCGACCTGGTGAATATTCCTGGTTGTACCCAGGTAGCTTTCATCAATATGCCAGAATACCCGTCTGGAAGGATTTCTGTGGACAATTTCGGCAACAAGCTTGGTAGGTTCGCCGGTATGATCGCGCGGTATGAAGATTTTTAATCCGGGTGCGGGATAGATGAATTCCATGAATGTGCCGGTTTTTTCGCCGCCACAATCTTTCGCAAAAGGAGGCAGGGACCTGTATTCCGGGTGTTTTCTTTTGTAGTAGAATTCCATTGCAGGAGGAAGAATAAACCATGGTTCATTGACTATTTCTGAAGGTGCAGCGCAATCTGCGGTAACCTGGTACGTGCGTGACTTGTTGAGGTGAACCATTGAATGAAACGGACACATCCCGCTTTTAAGGCCTTCGATGCATACCGGGATCTCCCTTGTATCGGGGCAATCAGGTCCGGCCCTGTAGCCGCTTTTGGTGCAGACCACAATATTTGTCATTTCCTCCCATGGAGGGGTAAACCAGGGACCGGTTTCCATCAGACCTGCAATGTCAAATAGGATTGGTGCTGCGACGGCTGTTCCGGTGAGTCCCGGCCTGCCTTCCCCATTGGCATTGCCAACCCATATTCCGATAACATAGGCAGGGGTACTTCCCACGGCCCAGGCATCCCTGAAGCCAAAACTTGTGCCAGTTTTCCATGCAAGGGTCCTGGATGATGTGAAATACTGCCATCCTGCTTCCGTATCGGGACGATTAACTTTCTGCAGCGCTTCATAAGTCAGCCATACAGAAGCGGCAGACAGGGGAGCTTTGCCGGCATCTTTCCCTCTGGATTTCTTCGTGTCGCTGATCAATATCAACGGAGAGTGGAAGTCCGATCGGGAATATTCCTGGCTTTGCCCCGCCTTCCTGAGTATCCTTGACATTGAAGCATAGACTCCAGTGAGTTCCCACAATGAAGTTTCACCACCTCCCAGGATAAGCGAGAGACCGTAATGCTCCGCAGGCATGGTGAAAGTTGTGAATCCTGTTTCCCTGAGCAATTCTAGAAATTTTTCAGGGCTATATTCCTGCAGCATTCTGACTGCCGGGATGTTAAGTGATTGCGAGAGGGCGGTTCCTGCGGTTACGGCACCGCTGTAACTCTTGTCGAAATTTTCGGGTGAGAAACCCGGGAAGCGTGCAGGAGTATCGGCAATTAGTGTGTTGGGCAGCAGATCCCCTGATTGCTGCATTGCTGCATAGAGTATTGGTTTAAGGATACTTCCTGTACTTCTCTGTGATCTGATGATATCGACATCACCACCGTGAAATGCAGCATTTCCGGTTGTGCTGTTGCCGGCATAGGCCAGAACCTCCCCCGACTCCACACTTACCACCAGGGCTGCGGAATTGAAGATCTGGTTGCCTTCAAGTTTTTTCTGATGCAATTCCATTATTGCAGAGACCCTCTCCTGGAGCCTGAAATCGACAGAGGTTCTCACACGTTCTCCTTTTCGCGTCACATTGAAATAATCAGTGAGGTGAGGAGCTGCTGACGGCAGTTTGTCGGGTTCGGAAAGAAGCGGTTCTTCAAGTGCCAGTTCAAGGGTGAGGGAGTCGATAAAATTCCTTTCTTTCAGGCGGTGTAGGAGGCTATTGCGTTTTTCCCTGAGTTTTTCCCGGTTCCTTCCCGGATGAATAAGAGCGGGTGAATTGGGAAGCACTGCAAGCGAAGCGGCTTCCGCCCAGGTGATCTCGGAAGGCAGTTTGCTGGTGTACCTCCAGGCAGCTGCATCAAGTCCGACGATATTGCCTCCGAAAGGAGCATTTGCAGCATACATTTCAAGGATCTTCTTCTTTGATCTCAGCATTTCAAGCTTGATGGCAGAAACGATCTCGATAGCCTTCCTGAGATAGGTGCGTGGTTTGTTACCCCCCGCCAGCCTCGCTGTCTGCATTGTGATGGTCGAACCTCCGGCCCTGATCTCATGATGCTTCGAGTTGATGACGAAGGCGTGTATGAGCGATACGGGATTAACCCCCGGGTGAAAATAGAAATACCTGTCCTCATAGGTAAGTATTGCTTTCCTGAACTTTTCCGGGACGGCATCCCCTGGAGGGAATCTCCATTGTCCGTCGGAGGCGATCCTGGCACCGAGGAGTGTGTGATCCCGGGCCTCCACAACCGTCGACAGCGGATTATTGAATCGGGGCAAAGGGGCAAGCAAAACCGGGATGATCACCATCCCGGCAGCAGTCAGTATGATTATGAACTTCCTACTCAATGCCGTTATCCGTGACTTTTACCTTGCCGCCCGGGATACGTGAATAGCAGCTTTCCGAATACATGGCCTCGCACCAAACCGGAGGCTGATGGAATTCCCCTTTGTAAGCGGCATTGAGGATAAGCAAATAAGTTTTGCTTTCACCCTGGTTCAGGCTGAAATAGGTGTTCACCCGGTCGTCCCTGAAATCGCGGTGGTCATAAACGCTTTCCTGTATTCCGTAATTGGCCTCAAACAGCCGGGTGTTCTGTATTTCCCATCCCGAGGGGACCATCTGTGTTAAGGCTATATTGTCGAGATTCAGGAACGTTTTATTCGTCACTTTCACAACCATCATGAAATCAGTTCCCTGTACCAGGTTTCTGTGATCAATCTGCTTCAGTTCCATGTTGAGGTACTCAACACTCATGGTCAGTCCTTTTTCGGTCTGGGTGGCATCAGAAATCAGCGGAATCCCTTTCCTGACCAGGTTTGCATAAACGGGTTGGTCAGAGATGTTTTCCACAACAAGCCTGTTGGGGCCATTCCTGACCTGGAGCTCTTTGACGAAGATTTTCTTTTCGGGAACGGAAATCTCGGATTTTTCACCGTTAAGGGAAACGCTGATTTTCGCCGAACCCGGTTTGTCAGCGGAGACCAGCTGAGAGTATTTCATGTATGAAAACAATCCCCACGACAATGACTGGGTGCTGAACCAGCCGGCGGTATTCAACTCGTCACAGATTGCTCTTAGCAGGGGAAGGCCTTCGGCGTCCTTTTTCAGTAGTGTGAGGGTATATAGGATCACGGCCCTGTCGCGCATGCGGCTGCCGTAATAGTATCCGGAATATTCTTCTTCGGTTCCGGTATTGCGCATGTCGAGCAGCCTGTCAGCGACTTCAGGTTTGCCGGAGGTAGCATAGGCCGCTGCGAGAAGCCATCTGGCCAGGCCGGGGAGATTCTGAATTTCCCTCATCCTGTTCATTGCACCTCTTTCCGGATCGCCGGCAAGGGCAAGAGTGAAGAGCCTGTATGCCTGATCGTTGGCTGATTGCCTGAATTTCGGGTCAAAGCGCCAGTCCTGTGCAGTCTTTTTCTGAAACCTTGTCCATTTCTGCCTGAAATTTCCGGGTATGCTGTATCCCGTTCTTTCAGCTTCCGCCATAAAGTGACCCGCATATGATGTTACCCAGTTATCGGGCTGGTAGTTGCCGGGCCACATTGCGACTCCTCCGCCGGTCATCTGCCTGGAGACCACTTTTAAAACAGCTTCCTTAATATTTGTTGCAGACTTTTCGGCCTTTGCCCCGTCTCCTGCAATGCTGTGAAGCAATAACTGGGGGAAAGCCGCAGAAATAATCTGTTCGGTGCAGCCGTGCGGATATTCAAGCAGGTAATCAAGCCATTTATCAAAATTAGCAGCAGGAAGATCGGATAATTCAAGGGTGGCAGCATCGGATCCTGCGATCCCGAAAGGGTTGAATGAGGTTTCCCATTTTTCACCCCGTTTCAGCAATTTCTGCACGGCTCTGATCTCCGGTGGATTCGGACTTCGGACGTCGATTTCAATCTCATGGACGGCTGTTTCCCCGCCCCCCGATACAGTAACCTTTATCACCTCCTTTCCTGTTTTTTCGGCAGTGGTAAACACAAGCCGGGTATCCGTTTCCCCCTGGCCGGCGACGGTGATGCTTTTCACCGGCTCATCGAACTTTATCAGGCTACCGGCTTCTGCCATCAGGTCAAGACTGGTTATATTGCTTTTCTGAACAAAAACAGTAACCGGCAATGTGACGCGTTCTCCCGGGCTCAGGACCCTGGGGGCGGTCGCAAGTACCATCAGCGGATCCCTCACCAGCAGGCTCTTTTCGGCACTGCCGAATGCCCTTTCACTGCCTGCGATCACCATTGTTCTTATTGACCCCGTATACTGGGGAAGGGTAATGGTGTGGGTCCTGGATTTACCCGGCTGAAGAGTGAAGGGTCCGAGGAATTTTATCACCGGCCTGAACCTCTGCGCCTTGCCCGCCGATCTGTCAGTAATGGCTTCATCGCCTCCCGTGGCAAGAAGCCTTTCCAGGGTTCCCCCGAAAGCACCTAGAACATGGTCGTATACATCCCAGGTCCTGACGCCCAGGGCTTCACGGCCGTAAAAATAACTCCACGGATCGGGTGTCCTGAAAGCAGTAATATCCAGGAGTCCTTCGTCAACAACAGCCACGGTGTATGTCATCGGCTTCCTGTTTGCCTCACTCACGGTAATGTCAAAGCTTTTTTGAGAGCGGATCTCATCGGGTGCGGAGATTACCGGATCCAGGCGGGTTGCAGGATCCTCAACCATAACAGGGACAATACCGTAAAGACGTATGGGCATGTCGTTCACGGTTTGTGCATGAGGCTGTATTACTGTTACGAATGCATAGCAATTAGGAGCCATGCCGGGTTTTGCCTTAATGCTTACGACAGTGTTCCCCTTTGAAGCCGGGGTCCGGATCTCTTCCAGTACTGTTGACGAATTTTCAAGGGTGATTATTGCCCTGGAATTTTCGGGTGCGGGAAAGCTTAGCCGTATTTCTTCTCCAGGCGCATATTTTTCCTTATCGGTACTCACCGACAGCAGTGTTGCCCCGTCCGCACTGCTTTTCATCCCGTATTCCCACGGCCAGTCGATAAGTATGATTTTACCCGTTGAATGTCCGCTGGCGGCTGTGGCGCGGATAAGGTATCTGCCCCAGTCATTCCTTCCTATATTGAACCGGAATGAGCCTGTACCGTTACTGGTTCGCAGATGATGGGTCAGCACGGGTTTGTAGCTGTTGTTTGAAATGTACGATGCAAGGTTTTCCTCGTCAGATTCCCACCACCACCTGTAATTTATCCTGTAGAAGTAAATGTCCACCCGGGTGTCAACCGGTTTTCCCTGGGGGTCGACTGTGGCAATTCTTAACTCATGGTCGGTGTCGGTAAAAATCATTCTTTCATTTTCCTTGAGGCCCGGAAGATTCAGACCCACATAAGTCTCATACGGAGAATACCGGTAGAGTTTCTGTGTTATGCTTTCATCTCCACCCTTTTCTGCGGCTTTTACCGTGAAAACCGCATTAAGCATTCCCGGGGCAGGTATATCAGTGCCGGGATTGAAACTGACGCTTGCCTCACCTTTCTCATCGGTGGTTCCTTCAAACATCCTGACTGTTTCAGAATAAAAATCGACTGAAGGATCATCAAAAACATACTGTCTGTACTTTTCAAATTCCGTTTTTGCAGGTTTGAAGCGGTATTCGACTGATGATCGCAGGTTGCCTGCATTGTTTCCATTGAGCCATTTTACAGTTAGTGAGCCGGGAGTCCCTCCTTCTCTTTGTTTAAGGAGGTTACCGGGAAATGAAAGTTCCATTTTCAGCCTGTTGGGCTTAATTGATTCAATCCTGACCCTCCTGGTGAATGTGGCACCACCGACCCTGAATATGGCGGAATAATTGCCAGTGACGGCGTCGGTGGCGGTTCCTGTTTTAAAGACAAGAAGGTTCCTGCCATCGGTCTGCTGTACCTGGTTATCAATCCTTTGTTCAAGCGGATTGATCAGTTCAAACTGCAGCGGATGTCCGGCCGGAAGATTTTTGTTCAGGTCCTTCAGGAATATGGAAAGATAAATGGAATCACCGGGGCGCCAGACATCTCTTTCACCGTAAATGAAGGCCTTTATTCCGTTCTCGGTTTTATTTCCCGAAACATCGAAGGAACTCAGCGACAGGGATGAACCATCGGTTACCTTAAGGTAGTTCCGGTCCCGGTCCTTTCTTGCTATTATAAGGAAAGGCTTTCTGTCGCAATTCATGGTAACGGAACCATTGTGGCCGGTGTTCCGGGAAACAATCAGCTGCATCTGGAGATCATACACATCGATTGTCACTTCGCTGAGCGGGAGTGCTGTAAGAAGGTCATTTACCATTACGAGGAGACTGTTGTCAGTTCCTTTTTTGGCAATAATGCCGAAGTTAGATGCCAGTACGTTCCTGGTGACTTTTCTGTCGGGGCTGTAATAGGCTGGTTTGCAAGGATCATTGCGTTCATTCCAGTTGAATCCCAGTGAATAGTAGATCATATCCCCGGCGTCGTCATAATAATTGTCCGGATCATCCCAGTAATCATTTGTTTCTTCCTCCGACTTCTCAAGAGATTCTTCGTATTTTTCCAGTTCAGTCCTGTCCGGGCAGGGATAAAGCGAGTAAGAGGGCCGGAAGCCAAGTTCGACCCTGTACAGTATACCCGGTTCGACATCAATATATTCGGCAAGATCAATCGTATGGAAGTTCCACGATCCGGAAAAAGTACCCGGTGGATTGATCAGATCAACCCGGCCTGAATAAATGAGCCTTCCGAACCTCTTTACCGAATAGGATGTGTTTATATCGTTGTCCTGCAGGAAATACGGAAGATTGACCCCGAATATCTTGATGATCCTGAGATCGACGGCATTCAGGTTGGCTGTCCTGAAAGGCAGTACCAGATTGTTTGAAGCAGGGAGGATCACTCCGTTTCCTGTGAGCTCCACCGATGGTGGGACTGGTGTAAAATCCAGTCTTCTGATGAATGACGAAGTCAATGATTCACCCCGGAAGTTTTTAATTGATTCCTCAACGATAATGTCTGCCGGACTCCCGGGTCTTGATTCCGGAAAAAGGCTGACAATATTTGCATTGATCCTGGCTGACATTCTTATATCCGGGTTAAAGCGGATGAGACCCTCCGTTTCCTGAGAAGCATCGAGCGGGTCAGAGAAGACAATATCAATGCTCTGCCCCTCGTCACGGTTGAAGATCAGGTCCGTAACTGCAAATACTCCCGTTCCGGGTATCTTCACTGCCGAGCTGCCTTTTTGTTTTACCCCTGCAAAATGTCCGTTCCAGCTTACCTCTACCTTCCCGGCCTTATCCTTTCTTTCGATGTTGATTACAGAAAATCTGTGCTCAAGAATATCGGAATGATCCCAGATTATTGGCAGTTTTTTACGGCCATATTTTGCCTGGACATAAGACTCGGCCTCAGTGGATGCTACATAGTCTGATGCCACCAGGTTACCGTGCAGTGTGTATTTTGTACCGTCATCCGAACTTTCCAGCACCCCGATGGAAACGACGAAGTCCTTCTTTTTTGTTTTAATCCTGGAAGTGAATACCCCCAAATTTTCCTTAACTTCTGCAAGTTTTGCAAGGTTAAGCTTAACCGTATACAATGTCCCCGGCTTCAGCGGCCTGGCAGGTTTAAAAGCAAGAGTTACATTGTCTGTCCATTCGGCTTTCCCTTTTACGGCAGGTTCAAAAATGAACAATCCGGCAGGAATCTTTCTGTTTATCCCAGCTACAAATTCCGGGGTGAATTTTACCTCAAAAACAGAATTGACCGATATGATGCCGGAAGTGTATCCGGTAATATACTCACTGAATCCTTTATCGACGGGAATATTCAGTTCTTGCAAATCGGAAACTCTTTTCGGGAGAAGTTTAACCGGCAGATTTTCTTTTCCCGTGCATGATGAGATGATGATCAGGATGACAGAAGGGATGATTAGTCTTGATTTTTTCATTTTCGGGAATGATTATTTCAGGATGACGGATTTGCCTGAGTTCAACGGTGACATATTGTTACATTGCTAAAAATACGAAAAAGTCGGAATCCTAAAGTAAAATCCTGTTGCCAAGCTGTTTTGAAATATGCCCCAGTGCCAGGCTGAGATTATTGAATCTTGTCTGCAGGAAAATGATCCTTTCCCGGTCATTGTTTCTTACCGCTTCTTCAAGAAGGATCATGATCTCCTTTCTGTAGGCCTGGATTTTGTCGCTTTTGAATTTCAGCACCACATCAGGGACAATATCATGAAGTTTCATTTCTTCAGTTTCAACATAGGTTTGCTTGTCTCTCCATATCCTGCTTAATTCATGTGCATCTGCAAGGAGGTCGGCGGAGATCCTTGAGATGTCCGGATCTTCATGTTTGATAAAATGTTTGTCATCGGGGAAAAGGCCCTGTTCGGAACTGAACCTGAAATCGTCGAAGATCCTTGCAAATACTGCATCGTTAAATGACAGTTCATCTGATGTTATTTCTTTCACAATATAGTCGGCAACGGTTATTATCTCCTCTTTACCATCCTCACTGCGGATTTTCCTTTCAAATTCCAGGCTTCCGTATTTCAGCAGCAGTCTTATCACTTCCTTTTCCGCAAAAAAGCTTGCCGTAAGCGGTCTTACAGGCTTCGCAGGACTTCCTGCCGGCGGAACAGGAAGGTCTTCCGGCCCCGGATACTTATTCCTTTCACGGAAAGATTTCTCACGCATGAGTTTGTTGACCTCCTGATAAAGGACGGATTCCGGAACCTCAAGCAGATTGCTGCATTCCTTGATGTATATTGTTCTTGTTATGGCTTCGGGAATTACTGCAACCGATCTGACAATGTCATTTATCAGGCCGGCTTTTTTGACAGGATCGTTGCTGGCCTCATCAAGCAGCAGTCTGGTTTTGAACCTTATAAAATCAGTCTCGTTATTTTTTATATATTCCAGGAATTGCTCATTGCTTACTTTTTTTGAGTATGAATCGGGATCTTCGCCTTCGGGTAAAAGAACTATCTTAACATTCATTCCTTCTTCAAGGACAATATCGATTCCCCTGATTGAAGCCTTGATACCGGCCGGATCGCCATCATAGAGGATTGTAATATTCTGGGTGAACCGTTTTACCAGCCTTACCTGTTCCCGGGTAAGGGAAGTTCCTGAGCTTGCTACCACATTTTCAATGGCAGCCTCATGAAGTGACATCACATCCGTATAACCTTCGACAAGAAAGCATTTGTCTTCCTGTGTGATTGCCTTGCGTGCCTGGTAGATCCCATACAGTATCCTGCTTTTATGATAGATCTCTGACTCCGGTGAATTGAGGTATTTGGCACTTTTAGGGTCGGCCTTCAGGGTTCTTCCCCCGAACCCCAGGATCTGTCCCGACAACGAATGGATCGGGAACATTATTCTTCCGCTGAAACGGTCGAATATTTTTTCTTCGTGTTGAATTGTCAGTCCTGCCTTCAGCAGGAAATCGATCCTGTGGCCGTCCTCAAGGGCCTGTTTTGAAAAAGCGTCCCTCTGGTCGAAGCAGTAGCCTGTCTCAAATTTTTTCAGGGTACTGTGACGGAATCCCCTTTCCATGAAATATGAAAGTCCGACTGATTTACCTTCATCGGAACGGAACAGGTTTTCTTCAAACTGCCTTGCAGCATATGCAGTGACAACGAGCAGGCTCTCCCTTTCATTCTGTTTTTCAATTTCCTCAGGGGTACGTTCTTTCTCCGTTACCTCGATGTGGTATTTTTTTGCAAGATATCTCAGTGCCTCAGGATAAGTGAGATGCTCATGCTCCATTATAAAATTGACGGAGTTCCCGACCTTGCCGCACCCAAAGCATTTGAATATCTCTTTTGACGGAGATACCGTGAATGAAGGGGTCTTTTCATTGTGGAAGGGGCACAATCCAAGGTAATTCACTCCCCGTTTTTTCAGGGGGACAAACTCCTGCACAACATCGACAATCTGTGCAGCATCAAGTATCCGTTCGATTGTCTGCCTGTCAATCATGGATCAAAGATATCAGGAAAACCGTGAAAGGTCAAAAGTACCTTCGGAGAATATATTAACAAACCAGCTTGTACGGTATCCTTCAGTCATGCAGATTATTGGCATCAGGGAAGTATGATTATGGGCAGGACGCAGGCCTTACTGACGGGTATAAAGGCAATTAAATCATCTTAGTTCCATCAGGTGCCGGGTAAGTATTTCAACTCCCGTTGAGGCAGGCTCCCTTATGATCCCTACATGCCGCCTGGCAGGAACAAACACCTCATTCGGGTCGATAAGCCAGAGGGATGCCTTCGGGGGTGCATAATCCATTAGTCCCGCAGCAGGGTAGACGTTGAGTGATGAACCGATAACTACGAAAATATCGGCGGAAGAAGTTATCCTTACAGCTTCGTCCATCATTGGCACAGATTCTCCGAACCAGACAATGTGGGGCCTGAGCTGGCTCCCTTTTTCACACAGATCGCCCGGCCGGATATCCTTGTACCCGATGTCGTATACCAACGACGGGTCGCTGGTGCTTCTTGCCTTGGTAAGTTCCCCGTGTAGATGCAGCACTTTTGTACTTCCCGCCCTCTCATGCAGGTCATCGATATTCTGTGTTATAACATTAACATTGAAATACTTTTCAAGAGCGGCAATTCCCGTATGACCTGCGTTGGGTTTACAGGCCGCAAGCTGGGTCCGGCGGTCATTGTAGAACCTGAGCACCAGGTCCCTGTTTTTTTGCCAACCCATCGGAGAGGCGACTTCGGTGACATCATACTCTTCCCAGAGGCCGCCTGTTTCGCGGAATGTCCTGATACCGCTCTCGGCACTCATTCCTGCACCCGTCAGAATAACCAGATTTTTCATTCGGCAATAATTAATTCATTGTGCATTACTGATCCCGGCTGTTGATGTATGAATGCCGGCTCATCACCGGCCGTACCGGAAGACCTGCTGATGTGAACCAAGGATGGATCTCCGGGATTTCGGCCGGAAAACATCCGGCATATGAAGATAGTAAATAACGGTTAAATATAAAAACAATCCCGGCTGCCCCTGATGAGTGCATTTTGGATTCCCGGTCCGCGTCAAATGCACGGCATGGTACGGGATCATTTCCAAACACTATATTTATTACTTTTACGGTTTGATCATTAATACAGGGTGATGGCTGAAAACAGAAAAATCATTGTTGCAGTTACGGGTGCAAGCGGTTCAGTCTATGCACTATCACTTATCAGGAGGCTTGCCGGGCTGAAATCGCCGCCTACAGAGATAGCCACCCTGTTCACGGAGACTGCAAAACAGATATGGCACCATGAAACCGGAGAGGCATTTCACGGCATGCCTCCGGTGAGGATTTATGAGAACAATGATTTTTTTGTTCCGTTTGCCTCCGGATCGTCTGATTATGATACCATGATAATTTGTCCGGCCTCGATGGGGACCATCGGGAGGATTGCGGGCGGGATCTCGGATGATCTTGTCTGCCGGTCGGCGGATGTGATGCTGAAGGAAAGGCGCAGGCTGATCATTGTTCCAAGAGAGACCCCTTATAATCTGATGCATATACGTAATATGGAGACCCTTACCCTGGCAGGGGCAGTGATATGTCCTGCCAGTCCGTCATTCTACAGCCGGCCCGAAACAATAAACGACCTGGTAATGACTGTTGTGGAAAGGATCATTTCACTTGCAGGATTTGAAGCAGATACTTACCGCTGGATGAAAAATGATTGATCGCCGGGCAGTTGCTTTTTTCAGAAAACACCATGTTCTGACCGTTGCAACAAGTGTTAACGGCGAACCCTGGTGCGCCAATTGCTTTTATGTTTACCTCGAAGAAAAAAATGCACTTGTATTTACCACCGATCCGGCAACGAGGCATGGGAGGGAATTCAGGGAGAGTCCGCTGGTGGCGGGTTCCGTGGTTCTTGAGACCAGGCTCATCGGCAGGATCAGGGGGATCCAGTTCCAGGCAGTCGTGTCTGAGCCTCAGGGCGATGAGCTGGAGCTTGCCCGAAAAGCGTATCTGAAACGGTTTCCCGTTGCCATGCTCATGGAAACCCATCTGTGGATTGCGGAACTCACTCTTATAAAAATGACCGATAACCGGCTTGGCTTTGGCAAAAAGCTGATCTGGAAAAAGGATGGTGACAGCGAGGTTCTGAATGCCGGATAGGGCCAATGTTTTCCAGGCGATGGAGCTCCGCAGGTGTATCGGCCGGTTATTTCCCGAGTACCTGCCTGACTATTTTGGCAATGTATTTGCCCAATATGTCGAATTCGAGGTTCACCACTGTCCCTTTTTCGATCAGGTGGAAATTTGTAATCTCGTAGGTGAAAGGAATGATGGCAACCTGGAAAGATTTCGGCTGCGAGTTCACGACTGTCAGGCTCACCCCGTTAACTGAAACTGATCCCTTTTCAACAGTAATATAATCATCCTTCAGCGGTTCATATTCAAATGTATAGTACCAGCTTCCTCCGGCCTCCGTCACTGAAGTACAGACCGCGGTCTGGTCGATGTGGCCCTGAACCATGTGGCCGTCGAGCCTGCCGTCGAGCTTCGTGCTTCTCTCAAGATTAACCTTGTCGCCCGGTTTAAGCAGTCCGAGATTTGTCTTTTCCAGGGTTTCCCTTACCGCTGTCACAGTATATGTGTCATCGTGGATTTTTACCACGGTAAGACAGACCCCGTTGTGGGAAATGCTCTGATCGATCTTAAGTTCGCCTGTAAACGAGCATTTCAGGGTGATATGGAGATTGTCCTTTTCCTTTTCAAGCTTTACCACAGGTGCTGCTTCTTCTACAATTCCTGAAAACATGACTTTATTGGTTTTTATCCGCTGCAAAGGTATTTAAAAACGTTTAGAAGAAGTTTCTCTGAACCGGGTTTTACAGTCAACCCTTTCCTGTCGGTCTCTTCCGGAGATATTTACAGGCAGCACCGTGATCCGTTGATCGTACCCGTCATTCGCATCCCCGTCATTCCGCATCTACGCTGACTTGCTCTCTCATCCCCTCATCCTCTCATCCCCTCATCCCCTCATCCCCTCATCCTCTCATCCCCTCATCCTCTTATCCTGTTATCCTCTCATCCTCTTATCCCCCCATCCCCTCATCTCCACATCTCCTAACAAATTAAACTTCCTGCATTGTCCCCTTGATCCTTTTTTCATATCTTTGTGCGATTTTTTAAAATATTCTCAAAAAACAACTTGTTGATCCGATGGGGAAACGTTTTCCAGAATACAAAAACCTTGATCTGGCCCAGGTAAATAAGGATATTCTGAAGGTATGGGATGCAAATGACACTTTCCGCAGAAGTGTCAGGGAGATGAACGGCAGGGGTGAGTATGTTTTTTACGAAGGACCGCCGTCTGCCAACGGCATTCCGGGTATTCATCATGTTTTGTCGCGCACTATCAAGGATGCAGTTTGCAGGTATAAGACTCAGGCGGGTTATGAGGTGAAGCGTAAGGCTGGGTGGGATACTCATGGTCTGCCTGTTGAGCTGGGTGTTGAAAAGGCGCTTGGCATAACCAAGGAGGATATCGGGACGAAGATCTCGATTGATGATTACAACAAAGCCTGCCGCATTGATGTGATGAAATATACTGACATGTGGGAGGAGCTCACCCGCAAGATGGGATACTGGATCAACATGGAGCATCCCTATGTAACATATGACAACCGTTATATTGAAACCTTGTGGTGGTTGCTTAAGCAGCTTTATGCCGGCGGCTATCTGTACCAGGGTTACACGATACAGCCGTATTCACCGGCTGCCGGGACCGGACTAAGTTCGCACGAACTGAACCTGCCCGGCTGTTACAGGGATGTCAGGGATACGACATGCATTGCACAGTTCAGGCTTATCCGCGACGGGCATTCGGAATTCCTTTTCAGGGACACGGATACAGAAGATGTTTACATGATGGCCTGGACGACAACACCGTGGACCCTGCCATCGAACACGGCCCTGGCCGTCGGGCCGGAGATCGTCTATGTGAAGGTACGCAGCTTCAACCCATATACCTATGATCCTGTTACGGTTATTGTGGCAAAGGACCTTCTCGGTTCAATATTCCCGGGAGATGCTGTCAGGGAATTATCGGCCTATAACCCGGGCGACAGGAAGATACCCTATAAAGTGCTGGATGAATTCATGGGAAGCAGGCTTGCAGGTATAAATTATGAACAGCTCATTGACTGGGTAAAGCCCGATCCCGGGGCTTTCAGGGTAATTACCGGCGATTTTGTCACTACCGACGACGGCACGGGAATAGTTCACATTGCTCCCACGTTCGGTGCTGATGACCACAGGGCAGGGAAAGAGAACGGGATCCCGCCGCTTCTCGTCCGCAGGAAGGACGGAACCACCGGACCCCTGGTCGACAAAAGGGGTTATATGATCCCGATAACCGATCTCGATATAGACTTTGTAAGGGAAAGGGTCAATACAAGAACCTATACAGGTTTTGAAGGAAGGCCTGTGAAAAATGAATATGATCCGTTGCTGTCGCCCGATGCCGATACCCTCGATGTCGATATTGCGGTGATGCTTAAGCAGCAGGGCAAGGTGTTCAGGATTGAAAAGCAGGTGCACAGCTATCCTCATTGCTGGAGAACCGATAAGCCTGTACTCTATTATCCCATGGATGCATGGTTCATACGGACAACAGCATTCAGGGAAAAGATGATTGAACTGAACAACACCATAAACTGGAAACCGGTGTCGACCGGAACCGGCCGTTTCGGGAAATGGCTTGAGAATCTTGTTGACTGGAATCTTTCGCGTTCGAGGTACTGGGGTACACCGCTGCCAATATGGGTGAGTGGGGACAGGACTGAGGAGAAATGCATAGGATCGGCAGCTGAACTTAAGGAGGAGATTGAAAAGTCGGTGAAAGCCGGATTTATGACCGCGAACCCGCTGAAGGATTTCATCGAAGGCGACAATTCACCTGAAAATTACGGAAAGTTCGACCTTCACCGCCCGTTTGTTGATGAAATAATTCTTGTGAGCCCGACAGGCAGTAAAATGTTCAGGGAGCCTGACCTTATCGACGTATGGTTCGACTCGGGAGCCATGCCATATGCACAGGCGCATTATCCTTTTGAGAACAAGGAAAATTTCAACGACATGTTCCCAGCTGATTTTATTGCCGAAGGAGTTGACCAGACGCGGGGATGGTTCTTCACCCTTCATGCCATTGCAAGCATGATCTCCGGTTCCGTGGCTTTCAGGAATATCATTTCAAATGGCCTTGTGCTCGACAAGAACGGAAACAAGATGTCGAAAAGACTGGGCAATGCGGTTGATCCTTTCACTGCAATTGAAGAATACGGTTCCGATCCGCTGAGGTGGTACATGCTCACAAATGCCCAGCCGTGGGATAACCTGAAATTTGATATCGAAGGCGTTGACGAGGTCAGGCGGAAATTCTTCGGAACGCTTTACAACACCTACTCGTTCTTTGCATTATACGCCAATATCGATAAATTCAGGTATACCGAAAAAGAAATACCTGTCGGGGAGCGCCCCGAAATTGACAGGTGGATAATCTCGCTTCTCAACTCACTTGTCAGGGAGGTCGGAAAGTGTTTCGATGATTATGATCTGACGCGTGCAGGCCGTGCCATCCAGGATTTTGTGACGGAGAACCTGAGTAACTGGTATGTAAGGCTTAACCGGAAACGTTTCTGGGGAGGAGATTATGACAAGGACAAGCTTGCAGCCTACCAGACCCTTTACAGGTGTCTCGAAACAGTCAGCAGGCTTGCAGCACCAATCGCACCATTTTACACGGACCGTCTTTTCACCGATCTCAACGGAACAACGGGACATCATCAGGAGGACTCGGTTCATCTAACCTCCTTCCCGGTGCCTGATCACGACCTGATTGATGAAGAGCTTGAGGAAAAAATGGAAATAGCCCAGAAAATATCCTCAATGATCCTCGGGCTGAGGAGAAAAGTCAACATTAAGGTACGCCAGCCTCTTGCCCGGATAATGATACCAGTTCCCGACGAGGGATTCCGGAGAAAGTTTGAGGCTGTAAGGGATCTCATCCTTGCGGAGGTAAACGTTAAGAATGTTGAATATATCGACGATACTTCCTCGGTTCTGATTAAGAAGGCAAAACCCGATTTCAGACTGCTTGGACCGCGATACGGCCGGCTCATGAAGCAGATAGGAAATATTGTTTCCGGGCTCTCCCAGGAAGAAATTACTTCATTCGAGAACACCGGAGCCCTGGTATTTGAAATTGATGGTCAGAAGGTGGAACTAACCACAGACGATGTTGAGATAATATCGGAGGATATTCCCGGCTGGCAGGTTGCAAATGACGGCAGGCTGACTGTTGCACTTGACGTCACGGTAACCGATGAGCTGCGGTATGAAGGCATTGCAAGGGAGTTTGTAAACAGGATTCAGAATATCAGGAAGGAAAGCGGATTTGATGTGACTGACAAGATCACGGTACTGATCGAAGACACGGATGTGATTGGAGCGGCAGTGAGAAGGCATTCCTCGTATATCGGATCACAGACGCTGGCAACAAGGGTCGATGTCGTCAGGGATTTCACCAACGGGGATGTCCGGGATGTGGAGATCAATGATATTCAGGTAAGGATTTCGGTCAGCAGAAACTGCTGATGATGCGTTAATGTCTTATTTCTGCCTCATTTTTGCATCGATGCTGAGGGTTGCGTGAGGAACGGCCCTCAATCGTTCCTTTGCAATAAGCTTTCCTGTTTCGCGGCAGATCCCGTAGGTCTTGTTTTCAATCCTGACAAGGGCAGCCTGCAAATGCTGAATGAATTTTTGCTGCCGTTGGGCAAGCCTGCCTGCTTCTTCTTTCGATAAAGTGGTGGCCCCTTCCTCAAGTACCTTGAAGGTGGGCGATGTGTCCATGGTGTCATTACTTTCTTCGTGAGTAATACTGGATTTCAGTATCTCATAATCCTTCTTGGCCTTGTCCAGCTTCCTGAGAATAATTTCCCTGAATTCCTCAAGCTCCTCATCCGAATATCGTGTCTTTTCAGCCATGGCTAGTTGAGTTTTGTTTATGGCGCAAATGTAGCTTTTTTTGTTTAATAAAAAAACTGTCAGGGTACTATGATATTAAACTAATTTCAGGCTGTTAATATTGTCATGAGGTGATTTTATGTGCGAAAAAAAACTAAACAAAAAAGTATCTTTGCGGCGGATATTATCTATTGGAGCATGACAACAGAAGGCGACAGCAAAAAGGCGTTGAACAGACTGATCAGAAAAACGCCGGAACCACGCTGGTATGCGGTTTATACCAATCCCAGGGCCGAAAAACAGGTCAGGGACAGACTCCTGGAAGCGAACGTTGAAGTATTTCTGCCCTTGCAGAAAACATACCGGATGTGGAGCGACCGTAAGAAGCTGATAGAAAAGCCGCTGCTTTCATCCTACGTGTTTGTAAGGGTAAGTCCGGCTGAATTTCCCAGGGTTTACCAGACCCGTGGGATTGTAAGATTTGTAACCTTCGAGGGCCAGCCGGCTTCCATCCCCCAGAACCAGATTGACAACCTGCGGCTTCTGATCAACAGCGACACTGAGATAGAGGTTACATCAGGAAAATTCGAGAGGGGCGATAATGTTGAAGTCGTTCGCGGAGCGCTGGTCGGACTGACAGGTGAGCTTATTGAGATCGGAAGCCAGAAACGGGTGATAATAAGAATCGACAGGCTTGATCAGAACCTCATTCTGAAAATACCGCTTACGTTTCTCCGGAAAACGGGGGAGAAAAACTGAATCAGTTGAGATAACTCCGGCATAAACCGGTCATTTCAGCTTTTATATCTGAGATACATGGAGTAAGTATCCTTCAGGCCCTCATCCAACGGGATCCTGTATTTGTATCCGAGACCCGTCAAAGCAGTAATATCAATTGTCTTTCTCATTGTTCCGTCAGGTTTCGATGTGTCAAAAACAATTTCCCCGGTGAAGCCTGTAAGAGCTTTAATTTTGTAGGTAAGATCCTTTATTGAGAACTCTTCCCCGGTGCCTATATTAAGGAAATGCGGAGGATGGAATTCCGGATCGGGGTTCCCTTTCCTGTGCATCGCCTGGATGTCGTCTGCATCGACGTTTTCCATTATGAAGACGCATGCCTCGGCCATGTCCTTCGAATTCATGAATTCCCTGAGGGGAGTACCGGTCCCCCAAACGGAAACGGCAACTTCATGCCTTCCCGTTCCGGATCTTTCCGTGAGCTTTACACCGTATTTGCGCAGGATGCCCGTAATGCTTCCATCATCGGAGCTGCCGCTTATCCCTTCAATCGGGTATCTGTCAAGATCCCTCCTGATTGCATCCATATCGCCCGTCTCAAGGCATCGCCCTAAATGGAATTTCCTGAGCAATGCCGGAAGAACATGAGATCCTTCGAGATTGTAATTGTCACCGTAACCGTAAAGATTGGTCGGCATCACTGCAATGAAGTTGGTGTTATACTGAATGTTAAATGATTCACACATCTTAAGGCCAGCGATTTTTGCAATCGCATAAGGCTCATTTGTGTACTCGAGCTGTGATGTCAGCAGGTATTCTTCCCTTAAAGGCTGGGGCGCATTTTTGGGATAGATGCATGTCGATCCCAGGAAAAGCAGTTTTTTAACGCCATGTTTCCAGGCAGAGCTGATGACATTGTTCTGAATCATCAGATTGATGTAGATGAAATCGGCCCTGAGGGTGTTGTTTGCAACTATCCCCCCGACTTTTGCCGCTGCAAGAAATACATACTCCGGTTTCTGATCCCTGAAAAAGGAATCCGTTGCTCTCTGATCGGTAAGATCAAGCTCCTCTGCGGTCCTGAGCAGCAGATTGTCGTAACCTTTTTCCCTCAGGGTCAGGGTTAGAGCTGATCCTACCAGCCCCGTGTGTCCGGCGACATATATTCTGGAATTTTTTTTCATATCTGAAAGCTTTAATCACACCTGTGCATTTCCTCGGAAATGGACAAGGCATCCTGGGTAATCCGGGTCATTCCGGCACTTTAGGGTTAGTTATTCAAAATAGTTAAGGGTCCTGAATCCTCCGTTTTTAATGTGAGCTTCCTTTTTCATCAGGTTAATATCGGAATTGATCATATCCTGAATAAGCCCGTCAAGATCAAATCTTGGCGACCAGCCGAGTTTCTGCCTTGCTTTTGTGGAATCCCCGATCAGAAGATCCACTTCTGTCGGCCTGAAGTAGTTTTTATCCACCTTTACAACGATGGGGTTGTTTTTGATCCTTGACCTGATTGGTTCAGAAAATTCCTCGCCCACCATGGTAGCGAAAAGTTTTTCGTCAATGGCAGTGATTTTCCCGACCTCATTTTCCTTTTCACCTGAAAAGACAACTTCCATCCCGGCGGCCTGAAATGTTTTTATAATGAATTCGCGGATTGAAGTAGTAACCCCTGTAGCGATAACATAATCGTCGGGCTGATCCTGCTGAAGTATCAGGTACATGGCTTTTATGTAATCCTTGGCATGGCCCCAGTCGCGTCGTGATGAAAGATTGCCCATATAAAGACAGTTCTGCATACCAAGGGCGATTCTGGCCATGGCCCTGGAAATTTTCCTGGTAACGAATGTTTCACCTCTTATGGGTGACTCATGATTGAACAATATGCCGTTGCTGGCGTGCATGTTGTATGCTTCGCGGTAGTTTACGGTGATCCAGTATGCATACAGCTTGGCAACACCGTAGGGGCTCCGTGGATAGAAAGGTGTTTTTTCAGTCTGGGGAACTTCCTGGACCAGCCCGTAGAGCTCACTTGTGGAGGCCTGGTAGATTCGTGTCTTCCTGATCAGGCCCAGAAGCCTTACAGCTTCCAGGATCCTCAGCGTTCCTATCCCGTCGGCATTGGCGGTGTACTCTGGTGTGTCGAAGCTCACCTTGACATGGCTCATGGCCGCAAGATTATAGATCTCATCCGGGTGGCATTCCTGGATAAGTTTTGTAATATTCATTGAATCGGTCAGGTCGCCGTAATGAAGTATGAAATTCCGTTTTTCAGCCTGGGGATCCTGGTAAAGGTGATCGATCCTTTCGGTATTGAACAATGAGCTGCGTCTTTTTATGCCGTGGACAATGTAATCCTTTTTAAGAAGATACTCTGCAAGATAAGCGCCATCCTGTCCTGTAACTCCTGTGATAAGTGCTGTTTTTGACATCTTTTGTTATTGTTTTAACTATGTGGTTTCGATTCTGCCTATCCGCATTCCGCTTCTCCACTACTTCGCCTTCTCTCTTCTCCCACTCACTCTCACTCTCACACTCACTCCCTCCCACACTCACACTCACACTCACACTCACTCTCACTCTCACTCTCACTCTCTCCCTTCTCTCACATCCCGAAGTCTTTCATTCTGATCTTGATCCTGAAGGCGTTAGGGATCTCCTGTTCGCTGATCAGTATCAGGTATCCGCCTCCGCCGGCTCCCGACAGTTTCCATGCGCTGGCCGTTTCCCTGTACTGATCGATGACTCTTTGTATATCGGCATTCATCATTTTCGGGAACATTCGCACCTGCGACCGGAATGATTCCAGGAATCCCTTCGTGAATCTGCCGAAATCCCGGCTGACCAATCCTTCCCATGCAAGTCCGGCCGCATCAGCGAGCCTTTTTACATTTTCAGCATTGATATTTGTGTCGCTTAATACATTATATCCATTGGGCCGGGGCCATAGTGTCAGCATATACAACCTGTCCTCGAGCCATTTTATTGTATTCAGATCAGAGATTGTCTCAAATTTCGACGGCCAGTACTCGCCCCTGTCATAATAAAACCAGGTAATCCCGGGCATCGTTATGCCGATTGAATCCTGCGATCCGCTCACTTCCGTGGTTCCGGGATCATTATCATACCTGAAGAGTAACCTCGCAAGTTTTTCGGGCTTTTCAAGGGGAAGATGATAATTCCAAAGCTCGATTGCTTTTTTCCGGGTCGATGTTGCCATTCCCGACCGCTCATTGAATTCAATGGTAGGCTCGAGCGATGCAGTGATAGCAGCGCCCGGATGGTATTTTGAAACATATGGCTGGTCGATCCATGTTCCGGCAAGATCGATCCTGTACGGCATCGGTTGGATCGTGCGCAATGCAGTGGTGGAGCGGGCCGGCAGATTGCCGTGAGGTATCCTTTTAAGCACCTTGTACTCTATTCCGTGATCCCTGCAAAGCTTTTCCTTTTCAGGGGAATGGCCGTCCTCGTTAACGATAAAAATGTCCGGACTGAGCTCTTTCAGGTCTTCTGCAAAATCGAGCAGTCCGCTTCCCTTGTTGACAAAAGCTTTATGAACACACGACAATGCGCTCAGGATATAGACCCTTTCTGCTTCGGAATTTACCGTTTCCCTCCCCTTGAGCTCCCTGATGGTTTTATCGGAGCCCAGACCTATGTAAAGCTCGCCATATTCAGATGCTTCCTGCAGAAAGGCAATATGGCCCGAGTGAAGCATGTCGAAACAGCCCGAAACTAAAACTTTCTTTTTAATGCTCATTATGTTATTGAAATGCTTTGGTTTGTAAACAAAAATAATCGAAAAATATTACTAAACCTCTAAATTTACAGGCTTCTTCATGAACCTGTGCCCAGCAGCGGAGATGCAGCAATCTCCCGTTGGATGCAGAAAACTGCAATTTCCGGGATCCTGGTGCAGGATCCGTGTGACTCGAAGCAGCACGCATTCTGTTCGGGATTAATACCTTCTTATCCTGACACAGACTATGGGAGGTGCCAGGAATCATATACCGCAAATTCTATTATCTTTAAAATTCCTTCAGGTTCAATTTTAATTCCAACCCGGTATGAAAGAGTATCTAAAAACCCGCAACCACACAACCTTCAAAAGATATTGCAAATTCCTCAGGCTTCAGGATGATCCTGTTCTGATTGAAAAATACAGGCAGATCCATGCTCCCGGGATGGTATGGCCCGATATTACAGGGGATATGAAAGAAGCAGGCATCCTGGACATGGAGATTTATATCCACGGGAATAATGCTTTTATGATAATGGAAACCGTTCCTGATTTTGATCATGAAAAGGCAATGAGAGCTCTTGCCTCCAAACCACGTCAGGTTGAATGGGAGAATTATGTTTCAAGGTTCCAGCATGCGGAAGGAAGATCCGACACGCCGGAAAAATGGGAAATAATGGAACGAATATTCCTGCTGGATTAATTGTAATCCGGATATGCCGGGACGGAAGGCGGGCTTGTCCCAAATTCTACCGGGATGGGCCTGGAATATCAAATACTTCCGGGAATTAACCCAGTAATGCAGCATTGATCTGCTGTCATTGATTATCTTTTGTTTCCGGCAGCAATCCTCCGGATACCTTTCCCGGATAGTATCTATTGGGTTTTATAGCTGCCGGGAGGGGTCCTGAAGCTGATTGCCAGGCGGTTCCATCCATTGATTGCTATAATTGCCATCGTCAGGGCAATGATTTCCTTTTCGGTGAAATGTTCCCTCACGGCTTCATACAATGGATCCGGAACATCATTTCCGGAAATCAGGGTCAGTGCTTCTGTCCATTCAAGTGCAGCACGTTCGCGGGGAGTGTAGAAAGGCGTTTCCCGCCAGGCTGACAGGGTATAAAGCCGTTGTTCTGTCTCTCCCGCCTTCCGTGCATCCTTGGTATGCATGTCAATGCAATATGCGCACCCGTTGATCTGGGATGCCCTTGTTTTTACCAGTTCATACAGCGTCCTTTCAAGCCCCGATCCATGAACGTATTTTTCAAGTTCTAGCAATCCTTTAAGGGCACCATCGCTCTCTTTTGAGTAATCGAGTCGTTGTTTCATTGGATCTGATTCATTTAATTGTTCAACTTCCCTTTAACCTGTCCTTTTATTGGATACTGACAGGATGGATCATTTCCGGCCGGCCGATTTGCCGGCCCGTACAATGCCTATTTCTCGAATTCAATATCGGAATCCTTTCCCATTATTATGTTTGCCCTGAATTCTGACAGAATCTCCAGTGTATGACTCTGCTGTTCAGGTATAATGAACACATCTCCCTTTTCAAGCTGGTGTTTGCCACCCTGGATATGAAGCACGGCCTTGCCTTCCTTAATTATCACTACGGCCTCTTTTGTACTGTGATGGGAAGGAACGGCCATTCCGCTGTACCCTGTTACTTCGTAGACCTTGAACGTTTCACCGGTTTTCAGAACTGAAAGGGCCGGTAATTGTTTCTTTTCCATAGCTTTGATTTTAATTGTTTTCAATCCATGCCTGCCGTGCAGTCAAGACAGGCCAGTGAATAAGCATCATATTCATCGAAGGCAGGACCGGGTCTGCCATTTAGTGTGATTATCCGGTCGAGCCTGACTTTGCTCCCAGAATCCAATGCAAGGAATTCTTCATGATCACTATTGCCTGTAACTCCCTGTATAGTACCCCTGGCATCGTTCAGCTCCTTTGCCGGACCGAAATAATGAATGAGGACTGATAAGTTCCTTTTCCTGATATCTTCAATGATATCATAAAAATCCGGATCAACCGGTGAATATTTATCATACATGATTCTGATCTTTTTGTGAAATTCAAAAAATACTGCCGGCTTGCCGAAACACATATTCCTGACGTCTGAGGTTAGGGGGGCAAATTTCTTCCAATCTTTAAATCCCTGCTTTTAATCCGGACTATCAGGGAATTTGTGTCAGTACTCCGGGAGTAAAGATAGAAGGATTTTATTAAAAGACAAAAAAGTCTTTTAATAATTTTCGATTTTTTAAAAATCAGCCGGAAGGGAATTTCCGCGCCAGGGGATCAGCAGCGCAGGTGAGGGTGTATAAATCAGCATGGTCCTGGCCTGTTCAGATGCTTTCATTTTCCGGAGGGGCGGGAATGGGAATCCGGGCTGCGTGCGAACAACTGTTCAATGAGCCATTGCGGCCTGTCTGTGGTAATTCCCATGACTCCCAGCGATATCAGTCGATGTGCCTCATCCCTGTCATTAACCGTCCAGGCAAATACCTCCAGGTTCATTTCAGAGGCTCTGTCGACAATTTCCCTGGTTATTAACCTGTAATTCAGACTGAATCCCTGTAGTCCGGCTTCTTTCACTTTATGAAAATTTTCCTCCAGCAGGGAAGGATTATCGCAAAGCCAGTAGCACGGATATTGGGGAAAGGCTTCTCTGGTCGCGGTGATTGTCGGAAGATCGAAACAAATGAATGTGAATTTCCTTTTCGCCGCATATCCGGCAATGGTTTCCTTGAGGAGAGGCAGTACCTCTGGTCCGCATTTTATTTCAATCACAATTTCCTTTCCTGCAGGAACGGTTTTTATAAGTTCATGGAGAAAAGGAAGTTTCTGCCCCTTGTATTTCGGATCCTTCCATGAACCGGCATCCAGTTTTCTGAGGACGTCGGAGTTTGTTTCACTTATTTTATGATCGTGTCCGGTGGTCCTTTTTGTATTGCCGTCGTGCGACACGATTATCTTATTGTCTTTCGACAGCCAGATATCACATTCAACGGCATCAGCCCCGTGCTTCCATGCAAGTTTTGCTGAGGCGATCGTGTTCTCCGGAGCCAGATATGATGCTCCGCGGTGAGCTATTATGCTTACCTGTGCGCGGATAAAAGTTGAAGGGATCAGCATGCAGATGGTTAATAAAATCATTTTTTTCATGTGGAAATAAATTAATAAACTACTGAAGATTAAGTGATTCACATGGAATCTACATGAATTTTATTTTCATGTTTGTTTGTGATTTTGTATCATGTGGGTTTCATAATATTGTTATTTTTTTAAAGCCTGCCGGTTACAGGCCGGTCAGGGGGAGTACCCGCACAGAATTATTCTGAAGCCTGGCAATGCTGTGAACAGAAGGGGATTGTAATAATCATACCGTTCCCTGTTTCCCCCGTTTACGGTGATTTTTCGATTTCTACCTGCAATTTACAGAAAAAATGGTTTGAACGGTCGTCCGGACAGGGAGTGACAAGCAGTCTTTTATTAACTGCAGGGGACTGTCCCGACAAATTAGTGCAATATATCCTTTCACCGACCCTCATTCTTTATGAAATATGAATCAATTGACGTATATTTGATAAGAGTGAGAGATCGGTTTAAAAAAGCCGGTGTGATGGATCAGTTACATCACCGATGGCAGAAAAGGATTTAATTGTAACGATGAGGCAGTTTTTCCCATATATCGGTATTTGTATAATGCTCGTTCTGTTTACGGGGGTGATGTCCCGGGCCGGGGAGGACAGCGGAAGGGGGCCGGTGGTGGTGATCTCTCTGGATGGTTCAATCAATCCTGCAACCCAGGAATACATTAATTCGGGTATCAGGAATGCACGGGAAAAGAACGCTGAGTGCCTGGTGATCAGGCTGAACACACCCGGGGGATTGTTAAAATCGACCCGGGTGATTGTAACCGATATTCTCGACTCCGCTGTCCCGGTGGTGGTTTTTGTTTATCCCGGGGGATCGCAGGCAGCATCGGCGGGTGTTTTCATTACCCTTGCCGCGCATATTGCTGCCATGGCGCCCGGCACCAATATTGGTGCTGCACATCCTGTGACCATGCAGGGCCAGCAGGATTCCATCATGAATGAAAAAGCCACCAATGATGCCGCGGCCTTTATCAGGACAATAAGCGAGAAGCGTGAACGAAATATCAAATGGGCTGAAGATGCGGTCAGGAAAAGCTTATCCATTACCGAAAGCGAGGCATTGAAGGAAGGAGTTATCGATCTCGTCGCCGTATCAGTGGAGGATCTGCTTGAAAAGATTGACAAAAGGGAAGTGGTCCTTTCTTCCGGCAAGAAGGTTCTGGATACCAAAGGTGCTGAGGTAATTAATATGGAAATGAATTTCAAGCAGAAGATCCTCAGCCTGCTCAGCGATCCGAATATCGCCTATATATTGCTGATGATAGGAATATACGGGATCATGTTTGAGCTGTACAACCCCGGCGCAATATTCCCGGGAGTAATTGGCGGGATCAGCATAATACTTGCATTTTACTCCTTGCATACCCTGCCGGTTAACTATGCTGGCCTGGCACTGATCATTTTCGCCGTGATCCTGTTCCTTGCGGAGATTAAGGTAGTCAGTCATGGCCTGCTGGCAATCGGCGGGGTCATATCGTTAATACTTGGGTCAATAATGCTTATAAATACTGAAACAACCATGGAAGTGATCAAAATCTCCTGGCAGGTAATTCTGATAATCGTCATCCTGACTGCTGCTTTCTTCCTTTTTGCAATAAGTTTCGGAATTAAGGCACAGGGACGCAAGCCAACAACCGGGATTGAAGGAATGATCGGTGAGACCGGTGAGGCAATCACCAATCTGGATCCGGAAGGGCAGATCAGTGTGCGGGGTGAGGTCTGGAATGCTGAAAGCCTTGAGGGCCCCGTCAGCAAGGGAACCAGGGTAAAAATAAACGGAGTTTCAAATCTGAAGTTATTGATCCGGAAAACAACATAGCAACAATTTAAGGGGAAATCATTATGGAGCAGACATCTTACACACTATTGATTACGGGAATAATATTCCTGTTGATCATTCTTGCAAGCGCGGTCCGTATCCTGCGCGAGTACCAGCGAGCGGTGATTTTCCGCCTGGGAAGACTGATAAACGTGAAGGGACCCGGGCTCATCCTGCTCATACCCGTTGTTGACAGGATGGTACGGGTAAGCCTGAGAACCGTGGTGTTGGATGTGCCTCCCCAGGATATCATCACGAAGGACAACGTGTCAATAAAGGTAAACGCCGTGGTCTATTTCAGGGTTATACAACCTGAAAAAGCAATCGTGGAGGTGGAAAACTATCTTTTCGCCACTTCCCAGCTCTCGCAAACCACCCTGCGAAGCATCCTCGGGCAATCAGAGCTCGACGAGTTGCTGTCACACCGCGACAAGATAAATCATGAGCTGGCTAAAATCATTGACAGCCAGACCGAACCGTGGGGAATAAAAGTGTCGATGGTTGAGGTGAAGCATATTGACCTGCCGCAGGAAATGCAGCGTGCAATGGCCAAGCAGGCCGAGGCTGAAAGAGAGCGCCGGGCCAAGGTCATCCATGCCGAAGGCGAATTCCAGGCAAGCCAGAAGCTTTCTGATGCCGCGAAGATCATCAGCCAGAACCCCTCTGCATTGCAGCTTCGCTTCCTGCAAACCCTGACTGAAGTAGCCTCAGAGAAAAGCTCGACAATCGTCTTCCCTGTCCCGCTCGATGTTATCTCGGCTTTTCTGCCAACTGATAAGAAGTAACGGGACTTGCCTGAGGGCTGAATAAATATCCCTGTAATCTGACCTGATGCCTCAGCTTTCTTGTTGAGGCATCATTGCCTTGTCCACTGACTCCGTCAGATTCTCTTTTCTCTTTTTGAATTTTGAATCACACTGCCCCCGCGTGCTCTTGCAACATGGCAGGTTTGAAATCAGTGTTATTGGTTTCATGTGGAACGGGCAGATTATTTTTTAAACAATTATCTTTGTGCCCAATATTCTGACCATGGCTAAATACCTGATAACCGGAACAGCGGGCTTTATTGGACACCGCCTGGCCGACAGTCTTTCAACAAGAGGAGAAGAGATTGTCGGTATCGACAACATCAATGATTACTATGACGTGAACCTGAAGTTTGCCAGGCTGGCGGATTCCGGGATCAGGAGGGATGACGTGCGTGAGAAGCACTTTGCGCCAAGCAGCAAATTTGATGGGTACAGGTTCCTTAAAATGGACTTGGAGGATAAGGAAGGGATATTCAGGCTTTTCAGGGAGGAGAAGTTTGACTACGTGATACATCTCGCAGGACAGGCAGGCGTGAGGTATAGCATTGAGAACCCGGGGGTATATATCGGGAGCAATATCACTGGCACTTTTAATATCCTTGAAGCCTGCCGTCATTATCCCGTTAAGTTCCTGGTATATGCCAGCATCTCGAGCGTTTACGGCAACAACGAGAAAGTACCCTTCAGCGAGAATGATAATGTTGACTTCCCTGTAAGCCTCTATGGAGCGACAAAAAAAAGTAACGAGCTTATGGCTGCAGCTTACAGCCATTTGTACGGGATTGCCATGTCGGGACTGAGATTTTTTACTGTTTACGGTCCATGGGGAAGACCCGATATGGCCGTGTGGAAGTTTGCCCGGGCGATACTGCAAAACGAGCCACTGCCGGTTTTCGCCGAGGGAAAGCTGCTACGCGACTTTACCTACATTGATGACATTGTTAACGGGATAACAGCAATACTGGACAAACAAAGGCTCAGCCCGCCGCCGCCGGTGATGAATATTGGCAACAATAACCCGGTCAGCGTCAATACCCTCGTCTCTAAGCTTGAAGAAACCCTTGACAGGAAGGCCATTGTCAACTATCTCCCCATGCAGCAGGGCGACGTCAGGGCTACTTACGCGGATATAAGTCTTATACGTTCATATTGCGGCTTCAGCCCGCGGACAGATCTTGAAACGGGCCTCAAAAAGTTCTGTGAATGGTATCTTGATTTCCACGGGATCCATTGAAAAACACTCTTTCTCCCTGGCTCAACCCATTGCTCTCCCGCGCGCTCGCCTTCGCTCTCTCACTTGCTTCTGGCGTTCCCGAACAGGATATTCCAGACCGACTTCCAGAAGTACCTGAAATCGGTTAAGAATGGATTTTTATCATACTGGTCCAGGTATCTCGACTCGGATTCCTGTATTTCCACGAGGTTTGAGGGCAGGTCAGCGTAAAACGGGGGGATGAGCCCGGGCTTGTAATTTATCCTTCGGTCGCGGAGGCCGGAATCATACAACTCAAAATATTGCCGGCTCAGGGGCCTTACGCCTACCAGTTTCATGTTCCCTTTCAATAGATTTATGAGCATCGGCAGTTCATCGACCCATATTTTCCTGCACACGGCTCCCCAGGAGGTTACCCTGAAGTCATCGTTGAACTTGCCTCCTTCCTGCAGGTCGTACTGGTTATAAACGTAGTCCTGGATATATTCAGAATAAGGGTGCATGGTTCGGAGCTTGTAAACTTTTATCATTTCCCCGTTTTTCCCGACCCGGGGTAACACGATTATCGCCCCGTAATTGATCCCGTTCATCTGCAGGGGGTCCCCTATCTTGATTGCCTCTATGCAAAGCAGGTTCCCTGCAAATGATTCCTGTGATATCATGAAGCCGGCACGGGATACCCGGCCGAGAGCCTCGGCCCGCGACAGGACCTTGTTTGAATCATGTGCCAGGAAACGATACAGCTTCCTGGTGATCCTGAGCTTGGGAAATACCCTTTTTGCAATGAAATCGAACGAGTAAAAGATGTAATTGATTCCCGGGGGATATTTTTTAAGCAGCCGTTCCTTACGCTGATCCTTTGTTTCAACGCAACCCAGGAAATATCCCCTGAACGGGAGTTTGTGGTTTACCTCGTCGAGAAAATAATTTAGTTTAATAATATCGTTAAACCTGTGCAGGTTGATGATATAGTCGTATTTTTCTTCCGGCAGGTTAGCAATGTTGAAAATGGTGGTGGTCGACAGCACGGCTGTTTTCCCGTTGAGCCTGGGCCCGGCAATATTCATGATGGCTTTTGCCATTTCACCGCCTGCTTCCTTTTCGATTGCCTTTATTGCTCTCGGGTTTATTTCCTCCACCTTCAGGTGAGCGTTCCCGTTGCCATTCCCGTTGGTTTTGTCAACGAGCTCCTGTTCGCTTTTGCGGGTTGCCCTGTACTCGCTGTAATTCTGGTAATCCTGCACGGTTGCCTTCTTGAAGGCAATGAACGGTATGCCGACAAGCAGTTCCAGGACAGTGGCAATAACTACAGTCCCGAGTACAACCGTTCTTGAAAAGTAATACTCTCTTATAGCGTACATCAGCAGGGTTATGATCGCCAGTGAAATGATATTGCTGGTAAGAACCCTGGAAAACAGTGACCTGTAATTTACAATGTATCCCCTGTGCATTTTGCCGTTCAGCAATGATACCATTATCCAGATAATGCAAAGGCCGGTAAAAAAGATGTAATGAGTGGGTATATAGCCCGTGAACCCGGAAGGTTTAAAAGATGCCGCGATCAGGAATGATATTGCAAGTATGACAATATCAGCAACTAATGTAAAAGTCCTGAATCTCGCGGCCTTCATGGTTGTCTGACAGGAGTGTTGCTCAAATTAAGGCAATAATAATGAAACGGGAAATTATTTCTCTGCAAAATTAAGCTAAAATCCATAGGTCATACCTGCATTCAGTGTGTTTTTGTTTCCATAAAAGTATGGCGGGCTCCACCTGGTGTCGCCTGATATCTTTCCAGCCGTGAAGTTCAGCCAGACGTACAGGTCGTTTATGATCTGGTATGAAGATCTGATACCGAGGATGGTGCTTCTCCATTTTATAACATCGAGCGGGCGGCTGGTTGTCCGTGGTGTGCCTAGTTCAGTGTGATCTTCGCCGCGGACTGCATCGGTGAAATAAATGCCTAAATTAAGGGTCCTGGCGGGTTTATAGTCTAATGCCAGGTACCATTCCCGGGCATTGTCTCTCAGGTAATGGCCCAGGTTGAAACGCTGCGTCTCGAAGGTGAGGGTTGGCACGAAATGCTGGAAAGCAAGGGGATAGGAGTAGGTGAACTCAGTCGTGAAGGAGAGGTTTTGAACCGGAAGGTTGCCAAGCCTGAACCCGGTTTTCCAACTGAGGAAGTTCCACCTGTCGTTTCTGATAAAACGTGCAACCGACAGTTCGTCCACGAAAAGGGTTGCATAAAGGTGAAGATGTTTTATGTTTCTTGAACTGATATCTATGAAGGTCTGGCAGTTCATGTTGTCAGTGCCTGACGTGTAGGTATGATCAACCGACTTGTAAAAGAACAGGGGCATGACGTAAACCGGGTTGAAGTTCTTGTCGGAATAAACAATGCTGTTGCCGAACGAGACGTTCAGATTCCTGAAAGGGGTGAAGGTGAACATGTTGGCTGCAATGTACTTCCTGTGGTAGAGTATCCTGTAATCTGGCCCGTAACTGTTGTTTACCCAGTACGATCTGGAGCTGTCGGGCTCCATCGAGTTGAGCCAGCCGTGGAAATAATTGAATTCGAACCAGTCGGCAGGCTTCAGGTTGAGCCTGACCTGCACGAAAGTGGGATTGTTGCCTCCAAAAATATTTGCACCATTATAATTATTGCCCCATTGCTGACGATCCTTTACAAACCCGGCGTGACCCCATTTCCACGAGTAGGTTATCCCGCCCTGCATCTCGCTCCAGTCTGTTCCTTCCTTGAAATGCCCGCCTTCTCTTTTGGTAAGGTATTCCGGCAACCCGAGGAAAGGCTTCTCGTGATTGTCGCGCAGTGACGCGAAAAAGCCCCACCTCTTCATGTAGGCTCTTGCCTCGACAAAATTACGCGCGTAGAGCGCCCTCCCCGACTGGTTGAAAAAGACCTCACCCCCGAAGATCGGGTTTATTGTTACTGAAAACAATGAATCGCTGTAATAGATCAGATCCCATCTTTTTCTGCCTCCCTCACCCTTCACTCCTTTTCGCCATTCCCCGATTCTCCCGCTCTCCTTCCCAAAATCGGTCAGGTAAAAGTCCAGTTCCGACTGCTGTCTCTTGTTCAGCATCTCGCGTTTGGAGTCTGCTTCCTCGAGCTTCCTCGCGATGAACAGCCTCGAGTATGGTTTCACGACGGAATTGAGATCGATGGCCTGAATAATGGCAAGCTCGTCCAGGAACTCGTAAACCCCCGTGTTTACAACGGGATGCGGTATGTCCTGTGCATGCGATATGGTACACGGGAAAAGCGGCAACAAAAGCAGTATGAATATTAAATATCTTCTCATCCGGGCAAAATAATTCCACAAAGATAGGATTTCTTGTGTTTGACCGGTACTTATAACCTGGCCACTTGATAGCTGCATGTAAACATCAGGTTGTTGCCCGATCACAGTAAAGTTATAGACGGACTAAGCACGTTTCGTTTCTGCCTGCTTGTCCTTAATCACGGTATTTTACAATTTGCCGTTTCACTGTATTCTTGATGTTTTGCCATACCAGTTCCCGTAACCATGGGCCTGGCCTGTCATCCCACCTCTGGGGGTGAAGTGTCAGCATGATCCTGTCGGGTAAGAGATTGTTTTCTGCAAAACGGATGATGTCGAAACTCGTTTTCAGTTGTCGGGCGAGGGACGGGAAGTCTTTTGGGGAAGAAAGCAATCCCGGGGCAGGATTCTTGTCCCTGACCGAGACGGGTTCCCCGTTCCAGCGGCGGCCCGTGTCAGTAAGGTAGAGAACCTCGTCAAAGTCCAGGTCAAAATAGGGCTCGCCAATGATGCCATATCTTCGATAATCATGATTTTTCCAGAGGTGACGGTTGTCGTACCGGCTCAGTGGACTGCCATGCATGCAGATGGTTTCAACCGGGACAATGCCTCGCAACATGTCGAGATGTTCCCCGAACAAACTGATGGCTTTTTGTTCATCACCCCCGGCCAGAGCCAGGTCTTCGTAATGATAGCCGATCTCGTGCCCCATGGAAGCAATCTCCCTGATGATTTTTTCATCAAAACTCGATGGGACAACCCTGAAATAATAGGTTCCCGTTATCCCGAGCTCTTTCTCGAGTAAGGCCGTGTTTAACGAGTTCAGTTTGCGCTTATCCACGTCGTGCCGGAGAATGATTACCCGGCCTGCCGGTTCCCTGGTGAACCCGGCAAATGTCTGGAAGGCGTATCCGCTGGAAAGGAATGTTTCAAGAAGCAGTCTCAGGGCAGGCCCGGTAAAGTCACGCATGGAATTAACTAATTGGAACAGGTAAAATTACAAAAAGATCTTGAACGATAACAACGGGAGAACTCATTCAGTATATGCATGAATCGTTGACCCTTGCGTTCCGGTTTATAAGTTTAAACGCTCAGGCCGGTTTCCTGATCAATGATTGTGACCACCCTGACTCAGGTCATTCTCTGAATCCGTCTTCCAAGATACTTCAGGGAGGTTTCCTGCGTTTTACTGGAAACCATCCATATTTAAAAATGCGCGTAAGAAATTTTCTGATCATATTATCCTCGTTTTTCATTCTTCTTTTTGCTGCACCCTCTTGTGCCCCGAAGTATTACACTGACCATCCCGGTAAGGTAACCAAGGGATACAATAAGCCGCCGAAGAAATTGAAAAAATCAAAGGCAAGGCTCAATGAACACGTGCGGAGGTAGTGAAAAAAGAAGCAAATTCATTTCCTGCTTTTGTTTAAATTTACCTTTGGAATATTTCTACATACTTACCAATGCTTTATCCGGAAGAAAAACTGCTTCTTTCTCTTTGCCGGCTTGAATTCGGTGAGAATGAAATTAGAAGTCTTGAATTACTTGTTGATGAGATAAAAGACTGGATGAAGTTCACGGATCTGGCCAACAGGCATGGCATTATCGCGCTCGTTGCCCGTAATATAAAAAAGACAGACCTTGAAAACCGGGTTCCCGGAAATATAAAACGACTTTTGGATGACGGCCTGATGCAAAGCGTGATGCGAAACGTATGGCTCGCCGGGAGGTGGAAAGAAGTAAACAATATCCTTACCGGAGCCGGGATAAAACATCTGCTCCTGAAAGGCATGGCCCTGGAGCATACCGTTTACGGATCGGAGGGACTCCGGCAGATGACCGATAACGACATACTGGTGAAGAAGGAAGACGGGTTAAAGGCATGGAAGCTTCTGCAGGAACACGGTTTTACTTCACAGCCTTTAAAATCTGCCCTTCACCGGGAAATAATTGCAGATATCGGCAAGCATCTCCCGACCCTCGTAAAAGATGGTTATGCCCTGGAGATACACGTCAGGCTGCACGGCTTTGGCGGCAGGGATTCAGACCTCTCCGAAGTTATGGACAGGGCCGTACCGGTTGAAGTTGAAGGTACGACTGCTTTTATTCCGGATGATGCGACCCACCTCGACTACCTGGAAGAACACAGGCTTTATCACCAGGCTATTACCGGCCCGGAACTGAAGCTCTTACTGGATATCTCGCTTTTAAAGAAAGATGGATATGCAGGCATCAATCCGGGGATATTTCAATACTTTTCAGGTAAAAAGGATCCCGGTTACAGGAAGAAGATTTACCGTGAACAGGTCTTCGGGTTGTCCCGGGGTAAAAGGCTGAGGTTCCTGGCAGGGGATATCTTTCCATCGCCTGGCTGGATGAAGCAGAGATATGATTGCAGCTTGGCAGGTGCGTTGATTCGTTACCCGGCAAGACTCTGGAAGCTGACCTGGCTTTTTAATAGCGGGTGATTGAACGTTCAGCGGGGAGAAATGGCTCGTGTAATATAATATCGTTTGTTGAAAAACGTTTTTATTTAGTTGATAACTAAAAAGCTATGGTTTACAAAGGAAGACTATTTTTCCATGGTTCAATTACGGCGGGAATACAGGGTCATGTAAAGCCTGCCTGAGCTGATTCGTTATTGGCGTGAAAACTGAATTTATTAATAACTAAAATTTCATCTGTTATGAAAAACGCGATTGTTAAGTTCCGTAGTTTGTTTCTTATGATTGCACTGGCAGGGCTGTTCGCCTGTGAAGGCCCGGAGGGTCCCATGGGTCCGGCCGGTCAGAAAGGCGACACCGGTCCGGCAGGTCCTGCAGGCCCAACCGGTCAGACAGGTCAGGCCGGAAAGGATGGTAACGCCAATGTTACCGTGATCAGCCTTCTGGGTGAGGATGTCACCTGGCTCGAGGGTGAATACCTGCGCCGCCCCGCGAGTTTTTATTCCCTGGAAGACGAAGCTGTAAATGAAGATATTATTGATCATGGCATTGTACTAGGATATTGCAACATACTTGGTAACTGGTACGTAATGCCCCTTACCTGGGAAGATGAGGACGGAGGTGAAAGACAATATGTTCTGCACACCTACTCCCTGAATACCATTACCCTGTTCGCTTACCAGACATCAGGGTTCATGGAGCTTGATGCCGATGTTTTCCTCGAGTATCGCTTCATGCTTATCACGGATAATACAGTCTTGGGGAAAAAAGGATTATCTGCTAAGGATAATATACTGATGAAACTTAAGGACGACGGGGTTGATATTAACAATTATAATGAAGTGGCGGATTATTTCGGGCTTAATTAGCTTCAGACTGGAGAAATCCGGCAAATAACGGGGTGGGCAGAAAGGTAATTAGAAAATGAAAATGAATCCGGACTGCCCATTTTAGTTATATTTTATAAAATTAGTGGATTTTATTCGATAGAAGATCAGGTTAAACATGCCTTTCTTGCAACAAAATTCGTGTTAATCTTTACATGCTGATTTCAAAAATCGCTTAATCCGATCCTTTCTTTTTTTAACATATTGATCACGGGTATCCAGCTTATTAGTATTATATTTGTTATTTAGATTTAGAAAGTATTGGCAACAGAACAAACAATACTTCCGGATTGTTAAACAGCAACACCGCCGGTCAGATGAACTTGTTTAGTCATTATTTATCACGCGGGAACACTGTTACGGTAACAGAATCAGCATATTTGTACCCCAAAAACCTGAAGACATGAAAATCCCAGCCTCCAAATTTCTATTCTTAAGTGTTATAATTGCAATGACAGGCGCCTGCCTCAATCCGGTTTCGGGGCAGGTAAGGGCGATTAAAGACTGGACGCCTGTATATAGCGGCAAATCAAGCTCCACCCAGAGTATTAGCTATACTGTTCCCGCGGGTACGGGTACCAACCGCCTGCTTGTTGTGGCATTGGCATCGGAAATTACCTCAGCAGGCACTCAGAGTATTGATCTATCCTATGGGGGTCGGCCACTCACCGAGGCTGCCGGTGATTTTAATATTAGCGCTACACAGCATACGGCATTTTACTATCTTGATGAAGTCGGTCTTGGTGAAGCGGGAATAAACACCACGTTATCGGTCACGGTTACGGGCGGCACTCTAAGACAGATGGATGTATGGGCTGCTGTCTTTGATCATGTTAACCAGACCTCACCGCTAACAGATACAAAAAATTATAACAGCGTGAATGATCTGGTCAACAGCTTCTCTTTTACTTCTCCCCTTGCGGTTAATGCCTACAACATAGCCATCGAGGTAGGCGGGATTTATAATTCAGGTAATAAAAAATTTCGGACAATAACTTATGCTGAGCACTGGGAAATGATCGATGAATCAACCTTTTCAGAAGGCTCAGGATTTAGTGGTTATTACAGCATGAAAAACTTCCTCGCTGAGAGACACTTCCCTCTTTCAGACATTACTGATGAAGTTGAAACATCACTGGATAACAGTGCAACCGTTTCCGTTACCGGGATCAGCCTGAATTACGCGCCTCCTCCCCCTCCAACTGTCCAGGTATCAAATGTGACCTTCAGCAACATAACCTCGTCTTCCTTTACCGTTAAATGGACCAATGGGAACGGGACAAACCGCCTGGTCATTGTAAGGGAAGGAAGTCCGGTAAATGCTGTTCCTGATGACGGAACAACATATGCAGCCAGTAATACCTGGACAGGAGGACAGGAAATATCTCCGGGAAATTTTGTTGTTTATAGCGGAACCGCTGACAGCGTAAATGTAGTAAGTCTTGATGCGGATAAAACCTATCATGTTGCCGTGTATGAATTCAGCGGCCCTCCCGGGATGGAAGACTATCTCACAGTACCCGGGCCCGCAAGGGGGGATGTCACTACACTTCCTGAAACGGCAGCCAACGGGGATTACCGCTCGAGGGTGACAGGCAACTGGGGATCACCGGCCTCATGGCAGGTTTACCAGGACGGTGTGTGGACAACTGCAACCCAGGCTCCCTCGTATTCTGACGGTATCATAACCATAAGATCGGGACATACAATTACCGTTGCAGAAAACGTGACCGCTGACCAGGTGGTGATTGATGCCGGGGGAACCCTGCATGTAAACAGCGGTATTACGCTGACCATCGCTGACAATGCAGGACCGGGAAACGATCCTGTCGACTGTGTTGTGAACGGGACTCTTAGAGTAGAAGGGACCCTGGTTCCGAACGGGGAATTTGTTTTCAACCGGGGTTCCGTTTATCATCACGACACTGACGGGGGTACTATCCCCACCGCTGAATGGGATACAGAGTCCCGGTGCCAGGTAACCGGGATCACCACCACGGCACCCACTGGACTGGGACAAAGCTTCGGGGACTTTACCTGGAACTGCGCCTCCCAGGGCTCGGCGCTTACCGTATCAATAAACAATGATATTACCATAAAAGGCGATTTTACCATCACCTCCACCGGTGCCGGTAAGCTTGCCCTGACAAGTAACACTGCACGGGTATCGATGACGGTGGCAGGTAACTATACACAGACAGGCGGGACCTTTATATTGAATAATTCAGCCTCTTCAACGGTAACCGATAACCTGTACGTTGCAGGCGATTTCCGGTTCACCGGGGGCACTATTACCGAAACCTCTTCCACGGGACGAGGTGCGATTATTTTCAATGGCAACGGCGCCATGCAGTTATTTACCTCGGGAGGCACATTCCAAAACACGATTGATTTCCGGGTTGAGACCGGGGCTTACCTCCAGCTTGGAACAGGAATGCGTCCCGCGGTTATTAAGGGAAGTTCAGGTACGTTCTATCTTTCTGCCGGCGCCACGTTGGGAATAACTTCTCGCTATGGCATATATAAAACAGGTACAAATGATCCTAATAATGGAAATATTCTTGTCTCGGGTACTAGAAATTTCGATCAGTCTGCAAACTATATCTATAATGGAGTGACAGACCAGAGTACCGGCACCGGTCTTCCTGAAACCGTCAACACCCTTGTTCTCGCAAACACCAGCGGGAAAATTACCTTGCAGAAAGCTTATACCATGACAACAGGCTTCACTATCCTTGCCGGTGCGAAGGCAAACCTGGGGACGTTCACGCATACAACCGCCTCTCTCAACCTTGGCGGCCAGGCGATGGGCCCGGGGTCATACGGAGGGTTTGGCTCCGGAGCTGACCATATTTTAACGGATTATTTCGACGCTGCCGCGGGAGTGGTGAACAATAATGTTCCGGAAGGCACATGGCTGGGCAACACCACCGACTGGAATGAAGCTTCCAACTGGGCCGGGGGCGTCCCGGGTGCATCTACCCATGCAAGGATCACCTCAGCCGCACCCAACCAGCCGGTGATCACACCTTCCGTTGATGCCGAGAGCGACGTCGTGACCATTGGTCAGGGTGCCTCGCTCACCGTGAACGGCAGCGCGGAATTCAACTCGGCTGATATTAACGGCGTTCTGACCGTTAATCCCGGGGGCAGAGCCACCATCGGCAGCGTGACCAACACGGGTACAATAAACCTCGAATCAGGCCCCTCGGGCATGTTCTCCTTCATGCCGGGCAGTTATTCCGGTACGGGAACAGTGAATACCAGGCTTTTCTTCACCGGGGGAACGGCCGGTCCGGGGAATTACAGGTGGCACTATTTTGCCGTGCCTTACCGCCAGGATAAATCGGTTGTTACCGACGTCAGTCCTCTTGACCTGATGTGGTACTCCGAGCCGGCTGCAATTACAAACATGAGGGAAGGATGGCAATGGCACGACGGTTACGATAATACCACGCCCATATCAGAATTAGTAACCGGCGAGGGATACAACTTTTACAACGAGGAAGATTCTTACGTGACATTCACGGGGCATTCCCTGCTCACCTCGCTGCCTCAAAAGACCCTGAGCTTTACAACATTCGGCTGGAATTTTCTTGGCAACTCACTTACATGCGGTCTTGACTGGGATGAAGTGGTTCTTACCGGCGACCTGGATCCCACCGTCCATTTTATTAAGGATCGTCGCGAATACTACTACATACAGGGCGGACCTGGCGTACCTGCCGGTACCACCGGGCACATACCGCCGCTCCAGGGATTCTTCGTCCAGGCAAATGCCGCGGGGGCAACGGCTGATTTCTCAGGAGCTAAGGAACATAACAACATCCCGTTCTACAAGGGGTCAGGCGAAAAGGGAGAGGGATTTTATGCAATGCTCAGGCTGACCCTTGACAATGGCAGCCTGGCTGATGAAACAGCCATCTGGTTTAACGATAATGCAACCACAGGTAAAGATCCCAAGTTTGACGCTGAAAAAATATTGTACAAAAAACCGGCGCTGCAATTCTGGTCAGAACTGGAGGGTAAAAGCTATGCTATAAATGGTATCCCGTTCCCTGAAACATCAGTTGATATCCCGCTGACATTAAGCACGGCGAGGGAAGGTCGCTATACCATAAGACAATCCGGTCTCGACAATGTTGATGACCTGACTTTTTACCTCCGGGACCTGGAACAGAAAACCAGGGTGAACCTCAGGGAAAACAAGGGCTTTTCTTTCAATGCGCCCGGCGGACTGGTAAAGAACCGCTTCGTGCTGACAGTGGAAAATACCACGGCGCTCAGGAACGCCGAAACAAAACAGGAGAATCCCTTTAACATCTATTCTTCTCTCGGGATGCTCAATATTGAATTGTTGAACGAGCAATGGGAGGGCCGGACAGGAATGATTAAGGTTATTGACCTCACGGGAAGAGTACTGACAGACGCCAGGAACGTTGAATTCAGCAGATCATCACCCGTGCAGCTTCCCCTGGGAAACAATAAGGGAGTGTTCATTGTTGACATAACATCTTCTTCAATGAAACATTCCGGCAGAGTTGTTGTTAAATGATTAACAACAGGATTAGTGTTTAATATTTTAAGCTGACAGGTGAACGTGAACATGTAAAGGTTAAGTAATAATTTTGGTAATTTTAACAATTAATCTACCTTTGTATTTAGATTAAAGAACTATCTGACTGTTATTGAAGTTTATAAAATCAGGGCATGCCTGCAAGAAAACAATATATCAAGCCCGAGGTTACCAGGGTTATACTCGACAGGTCGGTGACCCTGATGATGAAGTCGCATCCTTTCCCACCGGATCCCAGGGGAAGAGGAGGAGGTAAAGGACTTGATAACAAAGGGTATGATGAGCCGGCTTTCAAAAGCCCTTTCGGCGATAAGCCATTTGGTTAACGGATACCGGTCGGCTTATCATTGCTGATAATCACTTTATTAGGATCCTTACATTTGGAAAACAATTTCTTTTCAGGCAGTAATTAAATACTGCCTGATATTTTTATCATTGGTACATCAGTACAGGGAAATAGATCCGCCTAAGGTCAGCTATCTTTTGTTCCCGCCTTTATCCTCCGGCTATTCTTATAATGATCCATCCTGCCAGCAGCCCCGACGTGTTTGCAACCAGGTCGAACACGTTAAATGCCCTGGAAGGCGCCCATAACTGTACCAATTCAGTGATGATTGCAAGGAATAACACCAGTAAAATGAACCTGAACAATGCTTTTGTTTTGAATAAAGACAAACCATTTATCCGGCCGGCCAGGTAGTACATGCATAAAAGGAAAAAAACCGCGAAATGAAGAAAATGATCGAGACGTATCCTGAATGCCTCAGGACCAATGTGTTTCCTGTTCAACTCTCCTCCGGCGGGAAGGATGGAGGTGATGATAATGGCAGTGTACCCCGCCCAGAATAAAATCCTGTAAACCCTTTCAAGCTTTTTCATACCGCTGCCCTGAATCCCGCGAAGATACAATATCTTTAATGGTCAGCGTCCACCGGTATTGTATTATCGTGGGCGCCGGGCAGGTTCAAAAAATGTTGATAACAATTGGTGGCTGAAGCAGAAATTTATCTGTAAATACTTGCGTTTGTCCAAACAACGAGTAACTTTGTTACTCATTAATCAGGTCCTAAATGCTTGACAGCCTCGTCACATCACAGACCAGGATAAAGCTGCTGAAGAAGTTTTTTCTCAACAGCAGCACCAGGGCGCATCTCCGCGGATTGGAATCCGAGTTCGGGGAATCATCCAATGCCATACGCGTGGAACTGAACCGCTTCGAGGGAGCCGGATTGCTCAGGTCATACCCCGACGGCAACAAGAAAATCTACCAGGCCAATCCCAAGCACCCGCTTTTCAGGGATATTCACAGCATCATCCTGAAGGAGACGGGCATTGACAGGGTTATTGAAAAGGTGATTCACCGTCTTGGCAATCTCGAGAGCGTGCACCTTACCGGCGATTTTGCGCGCGGAAAGGACAGCCCCGTGATTGAACTCATCCTTACAGGAGCAGATATTGATCGTGAATATCTTGCTCGTAAAATTGTGCAGGCTGAGGAGCTTGTAGGACGAAAGGTTAGTTATATTGTGCTCGAACCCCATGAGACGGAGATCCACCTGGGAAAATTAAAGCCCGCGGAGCTTCTGCTGTTGTGGAAGAGCGATGGAGAGAACGGGTGATGGGGAGGAGGTGAGGAGAAGAGGTATTCAGTAATCGGTATTCAGTATTCGGTATACACTCAATCTCATGACAAACCGAATACTGAACACCGAACACCGAATACCGTTATAAAGGACACCGCGTACCGCGAAACAGTTGGCCAGGGCTTAAAAACCCCCTGTGGCTGACGGGGCGGAAGCATGCAAAAAAGTTTATGGTTTCGTGTTTCGTGTTTCGTGTTTCGTGTTTCGTGTTTCGTGTTTCGTGTTTGGAGTTTCGTGTTTGGAGTTTCGTGTTTGGAGTTTCGTGTTTGGAGTTTCGTGTTTCGTGTTTCGTGTTAATTGAATGAAGATCACCAGGTTTGAAGATTTGGAAGTATGGCAGGAAGCCAGGGAGATTTGTAAAATAGTCTATGATATTACATCAATTGAACCATGTAAACAGGATTTTAAATTCAGAGATCAAATTAGGGCATCAGCTGGTTCGATTATGGACAATATTGCAGAGGGATTTGACCGTGGAGGAAACAAAGAATTCATCCAATTTTTATCAGTATCCAGAGGTTCAGCAGCAGAATTTCGATCTCAATCATACCGGGCTTTTGATGTTAAACATATAACAGAAACCCAACTGGAAGAGCTATTAACAAGAACAGACAGTATAAGTCGGAAAATTTATAGCCTGATACAACATCTTAAAAATTCAGATATCAAAGGCCTCAAATATAAATAACTTGTAACACCAAACCCGCAACTCGAAACCCGCAACTCGAAACCCGAAACCCTAAACCCTAAACCCGAAACCTGAAACCTCAAACCCATAACCCGTAACCCGAAACATTTAACCATAAACCCATAACCCGCAACCCGAAACATTAAACCATAAACCCTCAACCCGAAACCCGAAACCCGAAACCCGAAACCTCAAACCCTAAACCCGAAACCATAAACCCGCAACCCGCAACCCGCAACCCTAAACCCGAAACTCGAAACAATAAACCCGAAACAATAAACCCGAAACAATAAACTCGAAACAATAAACCCGAAACAATAAACTCGAAACTTCTTAAAATGAAACCATTCTCTATAATCTCCCTGATAACCTTACTGCTTGCCACAGGTTGCACAAGCCAGAAGAAACTCGCCTACCTGGCCAATCTTCCCGAGGCGGCGGGGGAGCAGTATTTCCCCATGTCCATCCCAGAATACAGGTTGCAGCCCAGGGATATCCTGTATATCACCGTGAAGGCCATGACGGCTGATGGCACCATACAGGATTTCCTTTCATCTTTTGGCAGCCGGACCGGTACAACGACATTTTCTTCAGGTGAGGCCGGGCAATACATTTATGGTTATGACGTTGGCTCCGACGGGGGGATACTCGTCCCGGTGCTTGGTACGATAAAAGTAGGGGGATTAACCCTTGACGAAGCCCGGGAGATTATCCAGGATGTTGCCGACAGGCATTTCAACAACGCTACTGTCGAATGCAAGCTGTTGAGCTTCAAGTTCACCGTGATAGGAGAGGTACATGCCCCGGGCACCTATATTAATTACAACAATTACCTCACAGCCCTGGAAGCAGTCGGCCGCGCGGGCGGCATAGGTGACTTTGGCAGGCGCGACAGGCTCCTGGTTGTCCGTCCGGTCGAGGGCGGGACAAAAACCTACACCCTGAACCTGCAGGACCGGGCAATCCTTTCGAACGAAGCCTATTTCCTCCTCCCCAACGATGTGGTTATAGTTCAGCCGCAGGACAAGAAGATCTTCAACCTGAACTTCCCAACCTTCGCCTCCATCCTGTCAGTCACCACCTCGCTGATAACGACCACGTTGTTGCTGATAAATTATTTTGGAAAAAATTAAAAAGTTTCGTGTTTCGTGTTTCGTGTTTGGAGTTTCGTGTTTGGAGTTTCGTGTTTGGAGTTTCGTGTTTCGTGTTTCGTGTTAATTGAATGAAGATCACCAGGTTTGAAGATTTGGAAGTATGGCAGGAAGCCAGGGAGATTTGTAAAATAGTCTATGATATTACATCAATTGAACCATGTAAACAGGATTTTAAATTCAGAGATCAAATTAGGGCATCAGCTGGTTCGATTATGGACAATATTGCAGAGGGATTTGACCGTGGAGGAAACAAAGAATTCATCCAATTTTTATCAGTATCCAGAGGTTCAGCAGCAGAATTTCGATCTCAATCATACCGGGCTTTTGATGTTAAACATATAACAGAAACCCAACTGGAAGAGCTATTAACAAGAACAGACAGTATAAGTCGGAAAATTTATAGCCTGATACAACATCTTAAAAATTCAGATATCAAAGGCCTCAAATATAAATAACTTGTAACAACAAACCCGCAACCCGAAACATTAAACCATAAACCCTCAACCCGAAACATTAAACCATAAACCCGCAACCCGAAACCCGAAACCCTAAACCCGCAACCCGAAACCATAAACCCGAAACCCTAAACCCGAAACTACAATGAATACCCCCCAACCCCCCTCCCCGCAGTCCTACCTCCCGCCCATGGACGACGAAGGCATCGACTTCAAGCGCTATCTCTCGCTGTTTATTAGCAACTGGTACTGGTTTGCAGTTGCCCTGTTCATCTCCATGAGTATCGCTTACGGGATAAACAGGTGGTCGGAGGAGATCTATACAGTGTCATCGACGCTGTTGATCAAGGACGATCCCAGCGGCGCACTGACGAATATTTTCCGGGGATCGGATGCATTCAGTAATCAGCAGAACGTGAACAACGAGATCGGTATATTGAAATCCTATAACCTGAACTACAGGGTGATGATGGAGCTGCCCGACTTCTGGGTTGTCTATACTTCGGTTGGGAAAAGAGGTATTGCCGAACAAAGGTCATACAAGTCAACACCGTTCGTGGTTGTGTACGATTCATTGTCAAGCCAGACCATGGGACAGAGGATTGATATAAGGATTATTTCTGATTCAGGATACAGGTTGTCGATTAACGGCTCCAGGGGATTCGAGAAGGAGTTGTCGTTCGGGGAACGGTTCAGGGAGCAGGGATTTGATTTCGTGATCCGGCTGAGAAACAGCAGTACGTTCAGGTATGATCCTGATGCTTCAAACCGCTATTATTTCCGGTTTGTCAGCCCGGTTTCTCTCGCGAACCAGTACAGAGGTAAACTTTCGGTTACGCCTATAAAGGAAGAGGCATCGCTGGTAACACTTTCTACCACCGGCTACGAGCCGAACCAGGAGATTGATTACCTGAACACTCTCATGCGGGTTTACCTGGAGTTCGGGTTGGAATACAAGAACCAGACCGCTGCTCAGACAATCAGGTTTATCGAGGATCAGCTTGGTACCATCTCTGATTCGTTGCGGCGTGCAGAAAGCAACCTCGAGAATTTCAGACTTTCACACCGGCTCATCGATATCAGCCGCGAAGGAGTTTTGATACAGCAGAAGCTTGAGCAGATCGATGCAGAAAGAACAAGACTCCTGATGCAGAAGAATTATTACGAATATCTTCGGAATTACGTGGTATCGAAGAATGAAAGTGCCGATATCATCGCACCTTCAGTCATGGGAGTTACCGACCAGCTTCTCATGAGGCTAGTTGACGAGCTCTCATCCCTACTGAAACAAAAGAGGCAGCTCTCCCTGAACCTGTACGAGTCTGCCGAGCCCCTGAGGGTTATAGATACCGGTATAACAAATGCTTACAAGGCTCTGGAGGAGAACATAGAGAACGGGCTCAGGAACATAGAGAGTTCGGTGAGCGATGCCGACCGGCGTCTCCTGGAAATCGAGAAAGATATTCGCAGGCTGCCGTCCACGGAAAGACAAATGATAAACATACAACGCAAGTTCGATATCAATAATACAGTATATACCTTTCTGCTTGAGAAGAGGGCGGAAGCAGGCATCGCCAGGGCATCGAATGTGCCGGATAACAGGATAATTGATGACGCCGGGTTTTTCAGCACCGCGATGGTTGGCCCAAAGAAAAGGCAGAATCTCATGATGGCCCTGGTATTGGGATTGTTTCTACCGGCTTTGGGCATCGTGTTAGTGGATTATTTGAATAATAAGATCATTGATAAAAAAGATCTTGAAAGAAGAACAAGTATCCCCGTAATTGGCTACATAAGTCACAACAGCCTGAAAAGTGAAATACCCGTGGCAGAGAATCCCGGATCCACCCTCTCCGAGTCCTTCAGGTCGGTTCGGACCAGCCTGAAGTACTTTCTGAAAGACAGGACATGCCCGGTTATTTCGGTTAGTTCAACTATCACGGGCGAAGGGAAGACCTTTGTTTCTATAAATCTTGCCGCCATAATAGCGATGTCGGGCAAGAGGGTACTTCTCGCGGGCCTGGATTTGCGCAAGCCCAGGATACACAGGATATTTGGAGCGGAGAATGAAAAGGGTATCAGTAGCTATCTTATCGGTGAGGAAAAATACGAGGACATTGTTTTAAAGACCGAATTTGAAAATCTGTTTTATACACCAGCCGGGCCGGTGCCGCCAAACCCGGCAGAATTAATCGATTCGGAAGCCATGGCCGGATTTATTGCACGAGCCCGGGAAGAGTTCGATTTCATAATACTGGACACCCCTCCCGTGGCTATTGTAACAGACGCCCTGCTCCTCTCGCCATTTTCCGATTTTTATCTCTTCGTGGTCCGTCAGCGTTACACGTCCAGGAACACCCTGGCACTGATCGAGGAACTCAGGGCAGGAGGGAATCTTAAAAGTATAGGCATCGTTATGAACGACATAAGCATGTCGGGTTATTACGGTTACGGATTGAGATACGGTTATTCAATGGGATACGGTTATAACTATGGTTATAACTATTACAGTCAGTATGGTAAATATGGTTATTCTGATTCTGTAAAGGGTTATTATTCAGATGAAACGTGATTTTTAATGAGATTGACCTAACTGGCAGGAAAGAGTAAGAGATGTTAAGATTAGTTTAAGCAAGACAAAACAATGAAAGGGTAATTATAAAGATGCAGAATAAGGAAGACTCAATACCTGTTATTATTTTATGTGGAGGAATGGGTACCCGTCTCCGTGAGGAGACCGAGTACAAGCCCAAACCCATGGTCGAAATCGGGGGGAGACCTATTCTCTGGCACATCATGAAGCACTATGCCCATTACGGTTTTAAGGAATTCATTCTGGCACTTGGCTATAAAGGGAATGTGATCCGGGATTACTTCATTAATTATTATAAATATAATTCCGATTTTACTGTTTCTCTCGGTGACGGAGGGAAAACGTATTATCATAACGACTGTATTCCTGATGACTGGACGGTCACCCTTGTTGAAACAGGAGCTGACTCTATGACAGGCTATCGGGTAAAACTTGCCGGGAAGTATGTTCACGGTGATAACTTCATGGTTACCTACGGTGATGCCGTATCCGATGTTGATCTCCAAGATTTATTAAAGTTTCATATTGATCAGGGATTAACCGGCACTGTTACCGGTGTGTTTCCCCCATCACGTTTCGGTGATCTTGAAACCGATGGAAATAAAGTGAAGAAGTTTTATGAAAAGGTAAAGGATGAGAACCGGCAGGAACCTATTAATGGAGGTTACTTTGTTTTTAAGAAGGATTTTTTGGAAATGATTCCCGATGACCCGGCTGCTGATCTCGAACGTATTCCAATGAAAAAGCTTACAGAAAAAGGGGAACTTGCCGTTTACAGGCATAAAGGTTTCTGGCAGTGCATGGATACCTACCGGGACAGCCAGCTGCTTGAAAAAATGTGGAAGGAAAACCCGGTGTGGAAGATCTGGGGTTGATTGGATAGATTGGATGATTGAATGGATGGAACACAGATGACACGGATGCAACGGATTTACACAGATTTAAATCCGCGAGAATCCACCTGATCAGTGTTATCCGTGTTCTGATTTATTTTAATGCAAGCCTTAATAGATTTTTATAAAAACAAGAAGGTCCTGGTCACCGGTCACACAGGTTTCAAGGGCTCATGGCTTACTATCTGGCTGAAGCAGCTGGGAGCCGAAGTCACCGGTATTGCTCTTGAGCCAAAAACTGACAGAGATCTGTTCATCCTTGCGGGACTGGCTGATAAAATAAAAGATTACAGACAGGATATACGGGATCTGGATAAGGTTAAAACAATATTTGAAAAAGAAAGTCCGGAGATAGTCTTTCACCTGGCTGCCCAGGCACTTGTTATGCCAAGTTATGAAGATCCGGTTTTGACCTTTGGGACCAATGTAATGGGAACTGTCAATATCCTTGAGGCATGCAGACATACTTCATCTGTAAAGCAGATAATCATTGTCACAACCGACAAGGTCTATGAAAATAAAGAGAGCCTGAAAGGTTACAGCGAAACCGACCCGCTCGGCGGACATGATCCATACAGCGCCAGCAAAGCCGCGGCCGAGATAATAACCCAATCCTATCGGCTCTCATTCACCCACTCACCCACTCACCCACTCACCCAATCATCCAACCACCCATTCAGCCAATCCATCTCCACCGCCCGCGCAGGCAATGTCATAGGCGGAGGCGACTGGTCGGATTACCGTTTGGTCCCGGACTGTGTTCGATCGCTCGAAATCGGGGAACCTGTTATTGTCAGGAATCCTGGTTCAGTAAGACCCTGGCAGCATGTGCTTGAACCTCTTGCAGGCTATCTTCTTCTCGCTGTGAAAATGGCTGAGGACCCGCGAAAGTATTCCGGCGCCTGGAACTTCGGCCCTGAGTTTGCTGATATCATTTCTGTGGAAGAGCTGGTTAATTTGATAGTTCGGCATTGGGGTGAAGGAGGCTGGATAGTTGATAATACTGACCACAAGCCTCATGAAACTGCTGTTTTAAAGCTTGATATAAGCAAATCGAAACAGATCCTTGGATGGAGACCAGTTTTAAATGTTGACGAAGCTGCCGGGTTGACGGTTGAATGGTATAAAAAATACCCGCGTCAGGATGTTTACAAATTATGTGCCGGTCAGATAAAACAATATTCTGATAAATGGAATTCAGGGAACTTGAAATAAAAGGAGTATTTGAAATTGTTCTGTCACCGCACCTGGATGAGCGCGGCTTCTTTATGAGGACTTATGACGCTGAACTTTTCAAAAAGCACGGCTTGCACAGGGAATGGGTTCAGGAAAGTCATTCACGGTCGGAAAGGAAGGGGATAATACGGGGTTTGCATTTCCAGCTTGAGCCTTATGCAGAAACAAAGCTGGTCAGATGTATCAGGGGAGAGATATTTGATGTGGCTGTTGATCTTAGGAAGGGATCAAAAACATTCGGGAAATGGGAAGGGATCATATTATCTGAAGAAAACAGGAAAATGTTATTGATACCGCGGGGTTTTGCTCATGGATTTTGTACATTAACTGATATCAGCGAAGTAGTTTACAAAGTTGACAGTGTTTATTCTCCGGAACATGAAAGAGGATTGATCTGGAATGATCCTGATTTGAATATCGACTGGCCAGAGCCAAATCCGGTATTGTCACAGAAGGATAAACAAAATATTACCTTGAAACAATTTATGGAACACGGATAACACGGATCAGACGGATGGCCACGGATCAAAATCAGTGCAAATCCGTACAATCAGCGTCATCAGCGTTCAAGAAAAATAAATGGAACACGGATAACACGGATCAGACAGATGATCACGGATCAAAACCAGTGAAAATCCGTTCAATCAGTGTCATCAGCGTTCAAATAAAAATAAAATAGAACACGGATAACACGGATCAGACGGATGATCACGGGTCAAAATCAGTGCAAATCCGTACAATCAGCGTCATCAGCGTTCAAATAAAAATAAAATAGAACACGGATAACACGGATCAGACGGATGGCCACGGATCAAAATCAGTGTAAATCCGTTCAATCCGTGTCATCAGCGTTCAAGAAAAATAAATGGAACACGGATAACACGGATCAGACGGATGATCACGGATCGAAATCTGTGTAAATCCGTTGCATCCGTGTCATCAGTGTTCAAAAAGAATAAAACACAGATAACACAGATCAGACGGATGGCCACGGATCAAAATCAGTGTAAATCCGTTCAATCCGTGTCATCAGTATTCAAATAAAAATAAATTGAACACAGATAACACGGATCAGACAGATGATCACGGATCAAAACCAGTGAAAATCCGTTCAATCCGTGTCATCAGCGTTCAAATAAAAATAAAATAGAACACGGATAACACGGATCAGACAGATGAGCACGGATCAAAACCAGTGAAAATCCGTTCAATCCGTGTCATCAATGTTCCATAAAGAGTTGAACATGATCCACGAAGAAAAAACAAAAGAAATACTTAAAGCATTTTTTACCGTATATAACAAGCTTGGATATGGTTTTCTTGAAAAAGTATATCAAAATGCTTTGCTTATAGAACTAAAGAAATCGGGTTTCAATTGTGAGAGTCAGAAACCGATCAGAGTCTATTACGAAGATTCCCTAGTTGGTGATTATTATGCTGACATTGTAGTCGACGGTTGTATTATTCTTGAGCTTAAGGCAGCAGAATCGTTGTGTGAAGAACATGAATATCAATTAATAAACTATTTAAAAGCGACTGAGATAGAAATAGGTCTGTTATTGAATTTCGGGAAAAAGCCTGAATTCAGAAGGAGGATATTTACAAATGATAAAAAAAGGATGGAACACGGATAACACGGATCAGACGGATGATCACGGATCGAAATCTGTGTAAATCCGTTGCATCCGTGTCATCAGTGTTCAAAAAGAATAAAACACAGATAACACAGATCAGACGGATGGCCACGGATCAAAATCAGTGTAAATCCGTATAATCAGTGTCATCAGCGTTCAAAAAGAATAGAACACAGATAACACGGATCAGACGGATGGCCACGGATCAAAATCAGTGTAAATCCGTTCAATCCGTGTCATCAGCGTTCAAGAAAAATAAATGGAACACGGATAACACGGATCAGACGGATGATCACGGATCGAAATCTGTGTAAATCCGTTGCATCCGTGTCATCAGTGTTCAAAAAGAATAAAACACAGATAACACAGATCAGACGGATGGCCACGGATCAAAATCAGTGTAAATCCGTTCAATCCGTGTCATCAGTATTCAAATAAAAATAAATTGAACACAGATAACACAGATCAGACTGATGACCACAGATCAGATCAGTGTAAATCCGTACAATCAGTGTCATCAGCGTTCAAAAAGAATAGAACACAGATGACACAGATTAAACTGATGACCACGGATCAAAATCAGTGTAAATCCGTTCAATCCGTGTCATCCGTGTTCTAATAGATAATACGAACAAATGAACCACGAAGAGATAAGAACCAATATCCTGAAGCTGGTACAGGATTATTACAATGAAAAGTTTATCAAAAAGCCTTTCATCCCGGGAGAATCAGTTGTCAGGTATGCAGGAAGAGTATTTGATGAAAAAGAACTGGTAAACCTTGTCAGTTCATCTCTCGATTTCTGGCTTACAGCAGGGCCGCATGCCGAAGCTTTTGAAAATGAGCTTGCAGATTTTTTTGGAGTTGAAGATGCAGCGCTGGTAAATTCAGGCTCTTCTGCAAATCTGCTGGCAATATCAGCATTGACTTCTCCTAAACTGCTGGATCGCCGGCTTAAACCCGGTGATGAAGTAATTACTGTGGCATCCGGCTTTCCGACAACAGTTGCCCCGATTGTTCAGAACAGGCTTGTTCCCGTTTTCGTTGATGTTTCACCTGGAACTTATAATATAAGTACTGAGGATATTGAAAAAGCTGTTTCATCCTGTACAAAAGCCGTGTTCCTGGCACATACTCTCGGTAATCCATTTGATATTGACCATGTTAAAGCTATTGCAGTTAAATATGGATTGTGGCTGATAGAGGATAATTGTGATGCCCTGGGGAGCAGATATGGTGGTAAACTTACCGGGACATTCGGCGATCTGGCCACCTTGTCATTTTATCCGGCTCATCATATCACCATGGGCGAAGGAGGCTGTGTTATCACTGATAATGAAGATCTGGCAAAAATAATCCGTTCGTTCCGGGATTGGGGACGGGATTGTTATTGTGCATCGGGCGAGGATAATACATGCGGACTAAGATTTTCACAGCAGTTTGGAGACCTGCCTGCAGGTTATGATCATAAATATGTGTATTCTCATATTGGTTATAACCTTAAAGTAACAGATATGCAGGCAGCAATAGGAAGGGAACAGCTTAAAAAGCTACAGGCCTTTATTAAAAAGCGCAAAGAAAACTTCAACCTTATTTATAAAGGTCTTGAGAAATTCAACAATAAGATAATCCTGCCACAGGCAACCCCTAAAAGTGATCCGGCATGGTTCGGATTCCCGGTAACAATAAAAGAAAACCAGTGTTTCACCCGGACTCAGCTGATTCAGTTTCTTAACAACAATAAAATTCATACAAGAAATCTTTTTGGAGGCAACCTCATTCGGCAACCTGCTTTTAAGGATATTGAAAAGCGTGTTGTGGGAGATCTGAAAAATACAGATCTTATAATGAACAATACTTTTTTTATCGGGGTATATCCCGGCCTCGGGAGAGAGGAAATTAATTATGTACTTGAAAAGTTTGATGAATTCTTTCAGCAAAACTGAATGTCTGTTCCGAGGAAAGTAAAAGCGGTGGTTGCTGATCTGAAGAAATACAGGGATGATGTAACTCTATACAGGTTAAAACCGGAGCTCCCTGTTAAATTCAGACCCGGACAGTTCCTTCATCTTGCACTCGATAATTATGATCCCAGCTATAACTGGCCTGAGTCAAGAGTGTTTTCAATGGCTGACGCCCCGAATAAGGAATTTATCGATATTCTTGTTTCTCCAAAAGGAAATTTCACCAACCGGATGATAAGTGAGATTTCAATTGGCAGGCAGGTATGGCTGAAATTACCTTATGGAACATTTAATTTCCGGGGATCAGCAGGGAAGGATGTTGTTCTGATTGCAGGGGGAACCGGAATTAGTCCTTTCATTTCGTTCCTCGAAGATTTGGCTGAAAGCACTGATGAATACAGGAGCATCAGTCTGTTTTATGGTGTAAGGAATTCAGACCTGATAATTTTTGAAGAAAACTTTAAAAGATATGTCCAGGAAATAAACAGTTTTCAATATAAGGTGTATTGTGAAAAGATTAACAACAAACTCTCTTTTTCCATTGAACAAGGGATACTGCCGATAAAGGAGCTTGTTGATCAGACAATATCATTTACAAATCCTGTTTATTATTTATCAGGACCAAAATCCATGATTGAGTGCTTTGAAAAGGAATTAAAAGATAAAGCCATTCCTGAAGAAAGGATTTTTTATGATAAATGGGAATAATAGGATATAGAACACGGATAACACAGATCAGACGGATAATCACGGATCAGATCAGCGTAAATCCGTACAATTAGCATCATCAGTGTTCAAAAATAATAAATAGAACACGGATAACATGGATAAGACAGATGGTCACTGATAAAAATCAGTGTAAATCCGTAAAATCCGTGTCATCAGTGTTCCATTAAAAAATCATCCAATGAACATTCGCTTATTTAAACCCAGTGTTGGCGAAGAAGAGCTTGCAAATATAAGGGAGGTGTTTGAACGGGCATGGCTTGGCAACGGCCCAACTGTAGTGAAGTTTGAGGAAGCCTGGAGCAGATATATAGGATGTAAGATCTCTGTTGGCGTAAATTCAGCAACCGCTGCCCTGCACCTTGCACTTACCGCGTTCCATTTCCCCGAAGGCAAAAAAGTCCTGGTTCCGGCAATAACATTTGCATCCACCGCCACTGCCGTCCTTTACAACCACCTTATCCCCGTTTTCGTTGATGTCGATCCCAATACTGTCTCCATGGATCTGGAAGATCTGCAGAGAAAATACGACAAGGACTGTGTAGCAGTAATTCCTGTCCATAACGGTGGATACCCGGTACCAATGGATCGTTTGATGGATATTGCTGAAAAGCTGAACTTAAAAGTGATTGAAGACTGTGCACATTGTGCCGGAGGCGAATACAAGGGCAGGAAACTTGGTACATGGGGACATATCGGCTGTTTCAGTTTTGAGGAAAAAAAATGCATGACAACCGGCGACGGGGGAATGATCTGCTCTGATGAGATTGACTTAATCGAACCTCTCAGGGCTTACAGGTGGGTTGGAATAGACAAGGATACCTGGAGGCGGGCTGAAAAGGCCTCAGGACTAACTGAAAATGAAGCCATGCACTGGCACTATGAAATATCTGTTTTGGGTTACAAATACAATATGAATGACCTTGCTGCAGCTATAGGACTTGCCCAGCTGAATAAACTTGACAGAATGAATGAGCGCAGGGCGGAGATCATTGCCGGATATTTAAACGGAATAAAAAGCCTGAATACAATTAAGCCGATATTCCCCTATGAGCCCGGTAATGGCGCTTACTGGTATTTTGGCATCCGAAGCGACAGGAGGGATGAGCTTATTATATATCTGAAAAACAAGGGTATTGCGACCGGGGTACATTTCTATCCTTTGACACTTCAGCCGCTTTTCAGGCAATATACTGCCGGGTGTGAAACAGCCGAAAGAATCTGGAAAGAGATTATCACACTGCCCTCACATCCTGACCTGACAGATGAGGAAATCGATTATGTTCTTGACTCTTTGAAAAGTTTTGAAGAAGGTTTTAAGATATAGGAGAATTACAGATTTTGATCTGGTCGTTAAATACCTCCGCGGCAATTTTTCGTCACCAACGCATTGGCCCGAATGGAATTTACTTGTAAGTAAATATTACAATACCATCTTCTATTATTTCGGACTATTTGAGAACGATGAATTAGCTGGAATCTGTCCGGTACATGAAACAAAGTCTGGTTTTACCAGAAAGCTTCAATCCGGTCAGTTCCATTATATTCCCAATGGAGGATGGCTGACAAAAAAAAACTACCTGCTGGATATTATGCAAATCCCGGTTCCCGGAAATGCAGTGTTTGAGTGCTTTGCCCTGCCTGGCCTGGATGACTTCGGAGCTGAATATAAGAAAGTCATCAGAAAATTTCATACCCTTGTTGTTTACTTAAGAAAGAATGAAGAGGATATATGGTCGGGTTCAGTGAATTCAAAACGCAGGAACATGATCAGAAAAGCACATAAAGAAGGTATTCTTGTAAAGACAGATCCCGGCCGGATAAATGACTTTTTTTCTGTTTATACAGAGACAAACAGATTAAATAAGCTTCACGGACTGCCATCAGGTTTTTTCTATGAGCTGATTGAAAACTCATCGGATATTAAATTTCTGCCATTTGTTGCCTATGACAATGAGAATCCATGTGCAGTTCTGGGGCTGATTCATGACAAGGACTATGCCTTTTACTGGCTTGGAGGAACAAAAGCCGGTTCTGAAAATCATGGACAGGGTGAGTTGCTGCAATGGGAAGCGATAAAATACAGCAGATCAGCCGGGTGTAAATACTATGACTTATGTTATATTGAAAAAGAAAGACTGCCGAATATTTATGAATTTAAAAGAGGATTTTCAGACATAGAAGTTGAGGTCCCATACTTTGTCAAAAAACCAATGCTGTTCAGAGTTATAAACAAGATCCGGAAAAAGTAAATGAAAAGGCTTATCCCATCATTTATTAAAAAACTGATCTGGCAGTTCTACCTGAGGATTAAACATGGCAGGAATAACAAGATTGGAAGGGGAGTTGTTTTTTCAAAGGATTTTATCAGCGGTAATAATTGCAAGATTGGCGAAAACACTATAATCGGTACCGGGGTAAGAATCGGGAATAATGTAAAGATCGGAAGTAACTGCAGGCTTGAGAAAATTGAGATAGATGATAATTCACATATTGAAGGCGGTGTGATTATCTCCGGCTTTGGCGGTGGGTATATAACAATAGGCAAAGAATGTTATATAGGAATAAATAATATACTCGACTGGAGCAATACTATCACTATCGGTGATTTTGTGCATATTGCCGGCCCATCGACAGGAATCTGGACACATTCATCAGCCGGGATGTGTCTGAACAGTATCCCTCTTGCTGATAAAACAGAAGATTACAGGCCTACTTCACCTGTATTTATTGAAAGCAATGTTTATATCGGAGGCAACTGCACTATTTACCCGGGTGTGACAATTGGGCATCATTCAATTATTGCTCCGAATTCTGCAGTTTCAAAAGATGTTGAACCCTGGACTATGGTCGGAGGTGTACCGGCAAAAGTGATAAAATCATTAAAAATAAAAACTGATGCTGAATAATAAGACGATTGCAGTTGTTGTCCCGGCATATAATGAAGAAAAACAGATTGGTATAGTAATTGAAACCATGCCTGTTTTTGTCGACAGGATCATTGTGGTCAATGACCTGTCTTCAGATTTAACAGAGGAAAAAGTAAAGGGATATATCAGATCGAAACACAACCATACTTCATTAAAAATTACCAAAAAAGAAATATCCAGGACATTCCATAATGATTCTGAAATTGCCCTGGAACAATTCAACAAAAAGGAACTGGATTTTTTCCCAAAATCAGAAATTGTAAACAGCAATGCTGAAAACGACAGGATCATACTTATAAATAATCTTGTGAATACGGGTGTGGGAGGCAGTATTGCAAGGGGATATAAGTGGTGCAAGGATAATAACATTGATTGCACTGCCGTTATGGCGGGCGATGCACAGATGGATCCCGATGAGCTGGAATCAATATGCATGCCCGTTGTTTCCGAAAACATTGACTATGTTAAGGGAAACAGGCTGATACACGGCAGTGCCGGATTTTATATACCAAAAACAAGATTTTTCGGAAATTCCCTCCTTTCAATATTTACGAAAATCGCATCGGGTTACTGGCGTGTCTCAGATACCCAGACCGGTTACACCGCCATTTCATTATCGGCCCTGAATTCAATTAAGCTTTATGACATTTACAGAAGTTACGGAATGCCGAACGATATGCTGGTCAGGCTAAATATAGCCTATTGTACCATAAGGGAGGTCCCGGTCAAACCTGTTTACAGGATCGGAGAAGATTCCAAGATGAAGATATTCAAAGTAATACCAAAAATTTCATTTCTGCTTTTCAGGTCATTCTTTAAACGTTTGTGGACCAAATACTTTCTCAAGGACTTCCATCCTTTGTTTATTCTTTATAATCTTTCATTTATCCTTGGCATTGCCTGGATCCCGTATTTAATAAAAGTGGTTCGGATATTGATCCAGGGCCGTAATGCATCATTCGAAACATTGCTTGCCTTTACGTTTTTAGGGATTTCAGCCTTACAATTTCTCGTTTTTGCAATGTGGATGGATATACAGGATAATGAAAGGCTTTATAAATAATAGATCTGTATTGTGAGTGACATATTTGGGCTGATAAATAATAATCCACGGTATAATTCCGGCAAGATTTTTAAAACTCTTTGCCTGCTTTCAGAATCAGGAAGTAAAGAGGCGGCGGGTTTTGCTGTTATCAGAGGCAGGAATATCAATGTATTCAAAACATCATTCCCGGCCAATGATATGGTAAAAGACAAGGTATTTAAACAGCAAATACTTGAACCGGTCATTGATAAAAATCAGGGGTTTATTGCAATAGGTCATTCCCGTCTGGTAACAAACGGCTATGAGCAGGGTGAAAATAATAATCAGCCTGTCGTGAAAAACGGGTACGTGGTTATACATAACGGGATTATCGTAAACCATAAAGCTCTTTGGAAAAAGCATGAACAGGAAAAGAAGATATCTGATCTCGATTCTGAAATAATCCCTGTAATTATTTCAGGTGAGACCGGAAAAGGATCTGACATTGGAAGCGCTCTGGGAACATTGTTCAGCGAGATTACCGGAACGGCAAACATTGCCCTTCTCTCATCATCGGGTAATGATCTTTTCCTGGCTACAAACAACGGCTCTGTTTATTATATTGATGATCTAAAGAACAGATTCTTTGTTTTTGCTTCCGGGAGATTTATTCTTCAACAGTTGATAAAAAAACAGAAACTTCCTTATCAGGCAGACTCAATCAGGCAGCTGGAGCCGTATAATAAGCTCAGTGCAGGCTTGACAGGGACATCTGTATCTGTCACCAGAATTGATGAACCTGCTTTAAATTCTATTGTGGTTAATCCGCCGCTTGGAATAGTCAATCTGAAGCCCGGCCCTGGCTATCAGACTATTTATGTCAACACTTCGCCCGAACATGAGATCAGAGAAGTTGATCCTCGTTTAATTGATTTCTATGAATCACGGAAAGAAGAGATTAGCAGGCTCAGAAGATGCACAAAATGTATTTTGCCTGAAACATTTCCTTTTATTGAATTTGATGAAAATGGTGTATGCAATTACTGCCATAACCATAAGCAGCATATTGCCAGGGGCAGTGATGAACTTCTGAAAGTTACGGATCGCCACAGGAGAAAAGACGGCAAAGCCGAATGCCTGGTCCCGTTTTCGGGAGGAAGGGACAGCAGTTACGTGCTGCATTATGTTGTCAGGGAGCTTGGCCTGAAACCGATTGCATTTTCCTATGACTGGGGAATGATCACGGATCTGGCAAGGAGGAACCAGGCAAGAATGTGCGGGAAGCTTGGCGTGGAACATATTCTGGTTTCAGCCGATATAAGGAGAAAAAGGGAGAATATCAGGAAAAATGTACTTGCATGGCTGAAGCGGCCATCACTTGGAACAGTACCTCTGTTTATGGCAGGAGATAAACAATATTTTTATTTTGCCAATCAGTTAATGAAACAGAACGGGCTTATGCTTTCAATTCTTGGCGAAAATTTACTTGAAACCACTAATTTCAAATCAGGCTTCTGTGGAATAAAACCTCACTTCGGAGATAAGCATACTTACTCGCTTCAAATTGCTGATAAGATCAAATTAGCTTCATTTTACGGGAAACAATATTTCATGAACCCCGCGTATCTTAATTCATCAATCCGGGATACGATTTATGCATTCGTCTCATATTATGTCATAAAACATAATAATCTGAATATTTATGATTTTATAAAATGGGATGAAAAAACTATCAGTGATACATTAATTGATCAATATGATTGGGAAACTGATCCGGGAACCAGAACCACCTGGAGAATAGGTGACGGAACGGCTGCATTTTATAATTACATATACTACATGATCGCCGGATTCACTGAAAATGATACTTTCAGGAGCAATCAGATTAGAGAAGGTGACATGGGCAGAGAAAAGGCACTAAAAGTTACCAAAGCTGAAAACCAGCCCAGATGGGATTCAATTCAATGGTACTTAAGAACAATCGGGATTGATTTTGGAAATGCAATTAATACTATAAACGCAATAAATCAATTATATGGGAATTAATAAGAAGAGATATCTATTCTTCTTTGTTCATCCTTCAAAGTACTACTTATTTAGATTCACCATCAATTATCTTATTCAGAAAGGAAATCAGGTCGACATTGCAATAATTAAGAAAGATGTTCTGGAAGACCTTGTGCAACAGGAAGGTTGGGAGTATACAAACCTTTTTCCAGAAGGACGAAGGAGTACTAGTACAAATAGATTAGCAATATTTCTAGTCACACTAATAAACTTTTTAAAAACTGTATGGCGTTTGCATAAATTTACGGCTGAAAAGAAATATGATATTTATGTTACTGATGATTGCCTGACAATAACTGGTTATTATAGAAAAGTTCCCTCATTCATTTTTTGTGATGATGATCTTTCTGTCATTAAAGAAATTAGTATTTTATTTAAAACAGCCACTCATATTATTAGTCCTGAATGTACTGATCTTGGTGTATTTAACAAAAAGAAAATTGGATTTAAAGGGTACAAGGCTTCTTCTTACTTACATCCTGATGTTTTTGTTCCTCAAAAAGAAGTCTTAAAAAAATACGATTTGTACGGCAAAACTTTTTTTATCATCAGATTAGTTACACTAACAGCCTCTCATGATGTAGGAAAGAAAGGAATTTCAAATGAGGATTTATTTAAAATTTTAGAAATATTAAATCCTAAGGGTACCGTTATTATTAGTTCTGAGCGTGAACTTCCTTCAAATCTAGAAAAATACAGGAAGAAAATTTGTCCGGAAGATATTCTACACTTAATGAATTACGCTAATTTATTTATTAGCGATAGCCAAACTATGTCAATGGAGGCTGGTTATCTGGGGACACCCTTTATAAGATATAATGATTTTATAGGGCAAATATCATGCCTGGTGGAAATTGAGAATAAATATAAATTAGGGTTCGGTGTTTTAACAGAGAATAAAGAACTTTTTTTCCTAAGAATTAAAGAAATTGCTGATACTCCTAATATCAAGAATATCTGGTTGGAAAAAAGACAAAGGTTAATTGATGAAACAATTAATCTGAATAGGTTTCTTATTGATCTTTTTAATACTTGAATAGTAGTTTTTATTTAATATTAGTTCTTAGATAACAAAAATTTGTATTACTACTTCTTTTTAAATTGGTCATATTCACATGTTTAACAAAATTGGACATGTTCCTGAGCAAGTATAAGGTTCTCTAAAACATTAATTAGAAAGCAACAAAAATGTTATTTGATTATAGGCAAAAATTATTAGCCAAATCGACAAAAAATTATAATGTCTTACTGGATATTGGTTATGCTGAAAAACCAAATAAATATTTGGGCAATAAACAAATTATAGGAATTGATCTGCACGCTGTTGAAAAGCCTTCGAATTACTCAAAAATAGTCGTTGGAAACGCAAACAATTTAGTTAATTATTTTGATGAGTCTTCCATTGATGCAATTTGTTGTGGTGAACTGTTAGAACATTTGATAAATCCGATTGACTTTTTAAAAAATTGTAATAAGGTTCTTAAACCTAATGGCTTACTAGCTTTAACCACTCCCAATCCTCATCATTTATTTGAATTCTTGTCAACAGTATTTCTTTCAAAAAAAATATTCTATTCTCCTGAACATGTATGCATTTACCCACAAAGATGGTTGATCCGAATGTTTGAGATTGCTGGGTTTGCTGATATTAAAATTATGAGTGGAGGCCTGGCAATTCCCATTATTGGAACAATATGGTTTCCCCGTCCTATCGCTGAATTTACTTTCGTGATGGGAAAAGCCCATAAATAATTTAATGAAGAACTTTAAACATATTCTTTCTTATGTTATTAGTTTGTTAATATTAATAATATTGTTTTTTTGGATTGATAAAGATTCCTTAAGACTATTACTTAATACTAGTATTAAAAGCGTTTTAATATCTATCCTATTTGCGTTAATCCTCTATTGTTCTTCCGGCATCGAACTATATTTTGTACGCAAACAATTTGGTGTTAGCTTAGGATTAATTGATATCTTTTTTTTACCAATAGTCGGAAATTTGTGGAGTTTTATTTTCCCGTTTCAGGGAAATCTGCTGTTTACTACACTTTTTTTCAAACAAAGATATAATATGAAAATAAGTGATAGTTTTTCAATAAGCATTTACCTTTATTTAGTGATATTATTTTTTGCAGGTCTTTTAGGATTAATTTTTGCTATTATCCACAAAATGTTTTTTTCATGGTTTGGCCTAATTGCATCAATTCTTTTGTTAAATCCATTTATAGTCTACTTGGTCAATTTGCTAATTAAAGATCTTAGATATTCACGTTTTTTGTGGGTTAAAAAAGTCCAGGAATTCTTTGCTTCTATCGTTGACAATGCTAATCAATTATGGAGGAATTTTGGTTTTACATTTATCATTCTGGTAATTAATGTAGTAAGACTTCTTGTAAACATTTTATGGTTCTATTGGATATCTTTTTCCCTCGGATTTGGTCTGACTTTGTTTGAAGCAGGATTGATCAGCATAGTAATGAGTATTTCCCTAATAATTAAGATTACTCCTAATAATCTCGGTGTGGCTCAACTTGTAACTGGTGGTTTTGTCAGTCTGATTAATGCTCAGCCTGATAACGCGGTGTTAATTACTTTGTTTGCATCTGCAACCACAATGCTGCTGATTTTTTCAGTAGGTCTTTATGGGAATTTTTATTATTTCAGGACAATAGATCTCAGGTCTTTAATTAAAAAGAGTGATCAATAAATATATATATGAAAAGATTGTTCGTAATTGGTGAGCTTAAAAAGAGAATAACCCATAATGATAACCTGAATGTTGTCTTAGTGATCATCCTTGTGATTATTGTAAGGATTCCGCATCTGATCCTGCTGTCGTCGATAAACGAACCTGGTGGAGATGGGGCTTCGTATTATTGTCTCGCGAAGAACCTGGCATTATGCAAGGGTTATATATTGAATTTTAAGGAATTGTTTAACTCCTATCTTGATACCAGTGAACAGTTCAGGCATGATATATCTTATGTATGCAGCTGGTTTCCTCCTGTATATCCTGTATTAGGTGCTTTGTTCATGAAGATTTTTGGGAGCAAAATATTCTCACTGATACTGCTGAATATATTTCTTCATGCATTGTCTGTAATGATACTTTTCAGGATATGCAGAATATATCTGGATAAAGTATACAGCACAATGATCTGTATTCTTTTTTCATTTACTCCTCTTATTTTTTCATTGTCAGTATCAATTCTTTCCGAAACCACGTATGTGTTTTTCGTTTTGCTTACAATACTCTGCTGTATTCAGTATGACCGTAAAAAATTCAACAGTAAATCATTCATTCAACTGCTGATTATAAGTTCATTTACTTTGCTGACACGTAATATTGCAATTTTCACGATAGTAGGAGTATTCATCTGGTTCCTTAGCCTCAAACAGTATAAACATTCCATTATTTATCTTTTAGTTCTGGGAACAGTGTTTTTGTTCTGGGAAGTCGGTTTTTCATTTCTGAACCATCATCACATAACGTCAAGATATTTTACTACCTGGACACAGTCCAGGGCATTTCTGGGAGATGCCAACATGCTGCAATCAGGTATTGCAGGCATGTTCAAAGGAGTTTTTTCAGTTAAGCGTATTTCGGGCATTTTTCAGCTGATTTACAACATGCCGTCATCATCCTTTCTTTCAATCTTCGCTGTCATATTGATCTTTCTTATTGCAAAAAGGAGCAGAACCAATATAGAAAACTTGTTATTGATACATACAGGAATATTAATGCTTGCTTCAATTCCCATAAGGCCTCTTGCTGAAAGGTACTTTGTTGTCCTTATCCCTTTGATGCTTGTATCAGGAGCTTCGCTTCTTAATAACAGATATCAGCCACTGCCATCCTGGCTTAATAAAAGAGTCCTTCTGGTTACCCTGGGATTCCTGTTTGCAGGATTCTCATATTCAGCGTTAAAATCATTGAAAGATACGGCCATAATTAGAGATGATTTAAAAAAACTCGAAATACAATACCTGGCATCAGGCATTGATGATCAAAGTAAAAGATGTATGGCATCATATCCCATGATTGTCAATCATCTTTTAGGCAATGAAACTCTTATTTTGCCGGTAAATGCCAGAACCGCTGACCAACTGGAATCAATAGTTGATCAGTACAGGATTGATTATTTCATTATAACATCCAAAGACAGTGAAATGATTAATTCGGACCTTTATAAACATTTCTTCCTTAAAGAAGTATTAATCAAATTAAATAGTTTTGAATTTGTGCTGGAAAAAATGAATCAGGATGTATGGGTTTATTCGGTTAAAGATACTTCACAAGAACAGTCATAGTCTCAGATAACCACCGCGATAGAATTTACTGCAGGAAAGATCTTTCCGCGTCAAGTTAAAAGAATGTATCACTCACAAAATATTGTCAATCAGAAGTCGAAGCCACATATTTCCGCGGATCTTATTGAATTCGCAGAATTATTATTGTATCTTTTTATTGCATTCATTTTGATTTATTACACGGGAGCAAGACTGAGCAGGCTGGCTTTTCTTATTATTTTGCCTGTAGTATGGTTTTCCAAACGTGACTATTTCTGGTTAGTTTTCTTTTTTATTCTTATGGAAATGCCTGGTGGTCTTTTTTCGGGCGGCGAGAGGGATGACCCGCAAAGACTGCCTATCTATTCGCTTATCCCGGGGATATCGTTTTCAATACAGGAGCTGTATATCCTGACACTTTTAGCCAAATCATTGTTTGTCACTAAAACACAAAATAGCGGGACACACCTTTTTTTTAAAAATGATTTAAAAACACTGGCATATTACTTAGTGTTACTATTGTTTATTTCTCCCCTTATGGGAATGAGTTTTGGTTCTATGTCACAAGCCTTTAAAATAGTTCTGCCTCTTACACTTTTATATTCTCTTTTCCGTATTTTAGATACTGATGAGAAAATTATAAGGTTGTTAAGATTATTATTCCCCTTTGCATTCATTACCCTTGCACTTCAGGCATTTGAGCTTGTAAACGGACAACAGGTTATTTCAATGGTTAAGCCGGGTGTTACTGTAGTTCAAGGGGTATTATCTACCACGGAGCCAGGGGGATGGATCAGACCAATTGAAATGGGACACGCGATGTTTATTACATTCACCGGAAGCCTTTGGCTGCTTATGAATAAAAGGCACAATTTTAACAGGTATTATCTTATATCGGTGAACCTTGTTAGTTTTCTTGCTGTTTTCATGTCGGGAACGAGAAGCTGGATAATTGCCTTTGCTGCAGGTTATATCGTCTTTATCTACCTCACGGGAATAAGGTCAACTACTATTTTAATGAGATCACTTATTATTATTTTCATACTTGTTCTGCTTATTAATTTTGTACCGATAATTCATAATCAGGTTTTAAACGCCTTCAGCAGGGTGAAAACAATTGAAGCAGTAGCACAGGGTGATATTACCGGAGGAGGTACAATAAGCCGTTATGATGTAAAAGCGCCTGGTGTTATGAAAGCGTTCTGGTCAAGCAGCATTATATTCGGAGCAGGCTTTAGCAACCTTTTCTTTGATTACTCAAACGGTCATATCGGTTATCACAATATTCTACTGAATGCCGGTATTATCGGATTATTTTTGTTTTTATCAATTATCGTCAAGTTGTTATACTATCCGTTCAGGATTTCCGGAAAATACCCGGGACCGAATAAAATTGCATTTAAGATTAGTATTATTCCATTACTTATCCTGTTAATAATAAACACAGGAACTCAGACTATTGGCTATACGCCGTTGGGTATTAACAGGGTAATCCTGATATTTTATGCTTTATTTATGATCGAATTAGCTTCCAGAATATATTTAGAGAGAATAAATATAGCTCATAATTGAAAGTTCCAGTCGGTTTTGCTTAAGCAAAAATTCATACTTCATTTTTCTGCTGGTATTTTAGGTCATCTAATAACTGCTTTAACAGGAATTGTCGTTGCGCGGCTGGCCGGCCCTGAGATAATAGGAACCGTTGCCTACGGTGTAGCTTATGTCTCAATTTTTGGGTTTGGCCTTGGACTCTTTGGGTCATCTCACATGAAACTTGTTTCAGAGGGTCAAAACCATGGGAACTGTGTGAAGACATTCACGGTGCTTCAGACTCTCAATATTGTATTGTTTGTCCTGGTTTTTACAGGCTGGCTGCTGTTTCAGATATTTATTGCCAGGCATCCTTTTCAGAAAGAACAGCTTTGGGTTATAATCATCTTTTTTATATTCTTCACACTATCCCAGTTTTTGAGCATGTGGCAGATCAATTTCTCTGCCACCATTGAAGTGGCAAAAAACAGCATTCCCCAGTTGTTGCAGAATATTGCCTATAATTCTACCCGTATAATTGTTGTTCTGGTCGGACTGGGTGCAGTTGCACTTACTGCTTGTAATTTCGTCGGGTTATTGGTTGCAATGCCTGTTACACTTCATTATGTGAGAAAACTTCCCCGGGGCAAATTTGATGCAATATTAATGCGCAGGTATCTTTCTGTTTCATTTGTTTTTCTGATCATCGCAATATGCGGAACACTGATCACAAACCTGGGCAGACTGTTCCTTGAACATTATGAGAGTGTCAGGGATGTCGGGCTGTTTACTGCCGGTAGCAGTATTGCAGGAATGTTACTGTTGATTTCAACAACAACCGGTACAATTTTTTTCCCTTTATTTTCAAAACTTGCTTCAGAGAACAATACCGAAAAGATAAATCATCAGATTGAGTTATTTGAAAGAATAATCCTTATTTTCCTGGCGCCTGCCGTGTTTGTTATCGCCACGTTTTCGACTCCGCTTATTGTTTTTTTATTGGGAGAGCGCTATGAATTGTCAGGCATTGTATTGAAAATACTGCTGATATCTGCCCTTATACAGGTTGTTACATTGCCTTACGGAAATCTTATTGCCGGAAAAGGATTATTTAAAACACTTTCGGTAATTAATGTCGTTCAGGTAATTGTTTTTGTTTTGTGCCTGGTCTTTTTTCTCGATCCCCGCTTCTTTGATCTTGGAGCCGTGGGACTTGCATGGGCCACTGCCTTTGCAAACATATTTATCTCGGGTTGTTTCGTTGCTGTCGTTTTAAAAAAGGAAAAAATCGAAGCATTCAGGAAAAATATTAAATACTATCTGTCAACTATTTTACTGTCACTGATCTTAATGCTTACAACACTGTCTGGGTTCATTACCGGGCATTTATTTATTAATGTCATTTTTGTAGCCTTCATCGTCCTGATCTATTATTTGATCTTATTCTTAATTAAATGGCTTACAAGAGATGATGTCAATATAATACTTGATTTCATTAATCCCCGGAAGCTGATCAGCTATATAAAAAGCGATCTTTAATTAATCAGGGTAATGATAATGTTTATCAGTTGATATTTATGAATGAAATCTTCAAAAAACCTTAAAATTATATTCTTATCTGGTTCTTCGTCAGGAGAGAACCTGAGATATTATGACCTTAACAGTGACGGATTTTTTGTCGGTTCATGGGCAGGATTGTTTGCAAGGAGGCTGAAGGTTTATAAGCCTGAGCTCGATATTTCAATCTGGAGAGCAGAACCTGTTGTCAAAAAACCTTTAAAAAAACGAATTTACGACCTGGACGGTATAATATGGCCCTGCAAGGGTATGCTGATTAAAAACGTCCTTTCTGCCGGAATGTATCTGATGATCCTGAAACTGAGCCTCAGGCACCGGGTTATCATACATTATCATTCCCTGTTTGACAGGTTCATTCTTATCCGTTTTCTTCTCCCTCCGAATGTTAAATTAGTGCTTAGCCACCATGGAGGTATACCACCTGAGAAAGGAACCCTGAAAGACCTGTTTTATAGGCTTATTTACAGATATGCTTCTGCAATAACATATCTTAGCATCGGAGCCAGGGATTATTTGATGTCAATAGAGGTGCCTGTTACGAAAATCCATTTTCTCCCTGTTGGAGCGGACTTTAATCTGTTCCGTCCCGCAGACCAAAATGAGGCTAGGAAAAAACTCGGTCTTGATCCGGACACTGTTTATGCAATCTACGTGGGCGCTTTTTACAGGCTGAAGAGCGTGGATATTATACTTGACATTTACAACAAGCTGAAGGCACATTATAATTTCAGCGTAATATTTGTCGGGGGAGAGGATAATGAAAGCAATGACCTTTACAATGAGGTAAAAAACTCAGGTTGCCCCTGTTTCGGCAGGCAGGTTTTTACGGACATGCCTGAATTTTATAATGCTGCCGATTTTTATATTCATCCGGCATTCAATCCGGCTTTCGGCGGGCTCGACGTTGCCTGGATTGAAGCGCTTGCATGCAACATCCCTGTCCTGAGCCCGCAATTGAACTATCTTGATTTTGATTGTACAGAATTGGGAGTTTCAATTGAAAGTCCGGAGGATGCGTTGTTGAAAACGGAATATTTGATCAAAGAGTATGGAAAATACAATAAGTGCCGGGAAACCGCCATTAAACGGCTTGATGCAAATAATGCAATCATGGAGAGATTAATGACGATTTATAATTCTGTAGCCAAAGGCATTTGAGTGAAAGGAGTGTTATAGCAGATAGTCCCGAAAACAGGAAGACAATATTGTTCAGTTCATTTTTAAATCCAGGGTTTTATCGAAGAGAAATAATAGCTCTGAAATAATACTTGACTTGATTAATAGACTTTTTGCATGAAGGTAATTTTTCTTATCACCTTCCCTCCGGCATACCATTTTAGTAGTTCAACGGTCCCGGCACATAGATGGAAGAATAATAAAGGCAGAATGCTTGGTATATGGCGTGAAGATTGGGGCCATATTCTTGCAGAGGAGGTAAAAAAATCATACCCTGAAATAGCATTTGAAGTATGGAGGCCGGATTATAGAGCCGAAAAAGAATATGTTCATGTTTTTAATGACGGGGTGGTACACAGGAGCTTCCCCGCTCGCCGTAAAATCACGTTTTATGGTCTTAAGTTAAAATGGTTTTATAACTCACCTGATATAATAAAGGCACTTGGGAAATACATCTACCCTAATGGTGATTACCAAAATACGATTTGTCATATCCCTGTTGATTATAGCTTTCTGGGTCACTCAATATTAAAGAAATATGGGAAGAAACTGACCTTTATACATACTTCTCATTTGAACCCTGCAATATTATTAAGCAGGGCAAATACAAAGAACCCTTGTAAGTGGCTGCATAGGCAGTTGATCTGGAGAAGATACGACAGATATTTGTCTAACATTCAGTATCTGGCACTATCTTCTGACAGGATTGATTTTTTCAATACAGTTACACCAGATTGCAGAATCTATACTTTTAATTATTTGTGGTTTGATTTGTCATGGTCGCGTAATAAAATAAACAATGAAAAGGCGCGTGACCTGTTAGGACTTCCCACGGGAATTAAAGTTTTATTATCATCATCACGAATAGTCCCGGAGAAACAGTTAGACAAATTGATTGGTTCTCTTTCGAAATTAAGGAATAGCAATTATATCTGTCTGATATCCGGAACAGGTGAAGAAAAGTATATTAATTATCTGCAATCCTTGGTTAATTCTCTAAATTTAGCTGACAAAATCGTTTTTACCGGTTATCTTGATGAGACTCTTTTTTTATATTATTGCGCTGCTGATCTTTTTGTCAGCACCTCTTTAAGTGAAGGAGGTCCGGTATCCGTTTTAAAGGCTCTTGCTCTGGGTGTGCCAGTTATGGCAACCGACACCGGTATTGCTGCATATATACTAAAAAAGTATAGAGTGGGAAAAGTACTGGATAGTCAGAATTCAGAGGAGTGGAGCAGGATTATTGATCAATTTCTTGCCGGTAATGAGATAAAGTCCCTTGACCCTGTAGTGTTTGCATCAGAATATGATAGTAAAAATGCTATAGAAAAGCTTGTTGATGCCTATCAGGATAGTATTGAAAGATTTATAGAACAACAGGGCAAAAGTTAGCCTAACATTCTTCTCTATTTCAGAAACGAGAGATGCCGGCCTGAAATATTAACTTTTTTGGTAATTATGAGTCACCCTCCGCTGGTTACAGTACTAGTTTTATCGTATAATGGGAAACACTTGCTAAGTGATTGTCTGAGGTCTTATCTTGAAAACAGCTATCCGTCTTTTTATCTGGTATTGATAGATAATGGCTCAACCGACGGAACAAAAGAGTATGTTGAGTCAAATTTTCCACAAGTGAAAGTTTTGCGAACAGAAACCAATCTTAAATATTCCGGAGGATTTAATTTTGGCCTGAAATATGCTTTTGATGAACGGAATGCCGATTATGTGCTGATAACAAACAACGATGTGGTGGCTGACAACAATCTCATTTCTGCCCTGGTTGAAACCGCTGGAAAAAACAAAGAGGCCGGCTTCGTTATGGGGAAAGTTTATTATCATGAGAAACCTGACACCTTTCAGACTACCGGGAAAAAATATGACCCGGTGCTTTGGAACGGCGGCCATATCGGACAGGGCGAAAAGGATACCGGGCAATATGACCAGATTGCAGAACGCGCATGGTGCGACGATATCTTCTGGCTAATAAAACGGGAGGTGTATGAAAAAACCGGCGGCTATGACACCGAGTTTGCTTTCCAGGGAGAAGACTTTGACTGGCAGATTCGGGCAAAACAGCTTGGATATAAAATTATGTACACGCCCCATGCCAAGCTCTGGCACAAGGAGAGCATGACAATCGGCAAATCATCTCCTTTCAAGGCTTATTACGACGCCCGCAATCCTCTTATCATCCACATGAAATACCGATCTGCCGATGAGTTCAGAAGGTATTTCCATATCCGCTTCAGGCAATTGATGAGTTCATCTTTTAAACAAATGATCAGGTTGAGACTCAGACATGTGTGGGCGAGTTTATCAGGTATGGGAAGTGCAATTAAATGGGGAATCAGGTATAAGAAGCTGACGTGGAGGCATTTTGTATAACAGTATTCGGTGTTTCGGGTTTCGGGTTTCGGGTTTAAGGTTCAAAGTTCAAAGTTTCGGGTTTCGGGTTTAAGGTTTAAGGTTTCGAGTTTTGGGTTATATTTTTGACTCAGTTTAATTACTACTTTGCCGAATACCAAATACCGTTTTAAAAGACGCCTAATTCAGTAATCGGTATTCAGTATTCAGTAATCGGTATACAGTCAATCTCATGACAAACCGAACACCGAACACCGAATACCGGTTTCCGAATACCGAATACCGAATACTGAGTACCAGGTTCTTCAAAGCATGAGATCTTTAAAACAACTACTATACGATCAATATCTCACATTCCGTTACACATTCGGAAATACAAAGCAATATTATCCGGGCAAAAAGAAGTCAAAGTTCCAAATATTACGGGATTTAATATCATGGCAGCTCCGTGAACATGAGTTCAATTCAATGTATTATGCAATGGGCCTTCATCTCACGGGGTCAGTACAGAAAGAATATATTAGCAGGAGAAGTTTCCTGAAAATCAAAAATAAGGTTGAAAAGAAATTACGACAACAGGCAGGTTGTGAGGATCTGATATATGATGTGATCACGAAGGATAAATTTTATGCGAATTCGATATTAACTGCAAACGGGCTGCCCTGTACTGAAAATCTCGCACTGGTATCAGGCTCAGGATTGATATATCCTGACGGTAAAATTAAAAAACTTGATTCGTTATTAAAACTTGACCATCCTTTCTTCCTGAAGAATATCACCCTTGAAGCCGGTGAAGGAATTTTACATTGTCTTGTACAGGATAACGGGATCCTGATAAACGGGGTGCAAAAAACAATATCGGATTTGAGAAAAATCCTGGATTGTAAAAAATGGATCTTACAGAAGCAATATTACTCCCACGGGGATCTCGCAAAGATAAATTCAATGGCTCTTAACTCCACGCGGGTATTTACAATCCTGAATGACGGGGAACCTGAATTTCTTTGTGCCTATCAGGGGTTTGCCACGGGAAATGCCACATCGGATTCATGGCAGCATGGCTCAATATATACAGGAATTGACATAGAAAATGAAACACTTAAGGAATATGGATTAACCAGCGTTTCAGACAGGCGCGAAGGTTTGCTGAAAGAACACCCCGACAGCAGGATAAGATTCAAAGGCTTTAAAATTCCTTTTCTTCAGGAAGCTGTTGATTTATGTATCAGGGCACACCGTGTGCTTTATTTCAATTTCATAATCGGATGGGATGTGGCAATCACCGATTCGGGCCCCTTAATCCTTGAGGCAAATGAAAAGCCCGGGATGAATGTTGCACAGGCGTTGAACGGTGGGTTAAGACAGAAGATAGTGGATTGTGCAGATAAGATATTAAGAGGAAAAAAGTAGGTATTTGGTAATCGGTAATCGGTATTCAGTAATCGGTATTCAGTATTCAGTAATCAGTATTCGGTAAACAGTCAATCTCATTACAGACCGACTACCCAGTTCTTAAAACCGAATACTGAACACCGAACACCGTCCTAAAAGATACCGAAAACCGTTTTAAAATAATACTCAGTTTTTAAAACCGAACACCGAACACCGAATACCGAATACCGTTATAAAGGACACCGAACACCGTTTTAAAATAATACTCAGTTCTTAAAAACCGAATACCGAATACCGAACACCGAATACCGTTATAAAGGACACCGGACACCGTTTCAAAAGACGCCTAATTCAATAATCGGGATACAGTCAATCTCATGACAGACCGAATACCGTCTTAAAAGACACCGGACATCCAGTTCTTAAAACCGAATACCGAACACCGAATACCGAATACCGTTATAAAGGATACCGAATATCGTTTTACTGAAACATTAACCTCATCACGATAAATTCTAAACCAAACAAATGAAAATAGCAGTCTTCGGCCTCGGTTATGTCGGCTGTGTAAGCCTGGGTTGCCTGGCAGAATACGGGCATACTGTAATTGGAGTGGATATCAATGAGTATAAGGTTAGCCAGATTAATTCAGGAGTTCCGACAATCATTGAGAAAGATATTGATGAGTTGATAAGAAAGCACACCGCAACGGGCAGGATAAAGGCAACCACAGATTATTTGAACGCGATAAATGAATCAGACGTGGCCTTTATATGCGTGGGCACTCCTTCTACTGTTACCGGACAGCTTGATATGACTCATATTTTTAATTCGGCTGAACAGATTGCAGAGGGAATAAGAAGCAGGGATTCATTTTATACCGTTGTGATCCGAAGCACTGTCATGCCTGGCACAAATAACCGGATAAGCGAATTGATGGAACAGATTTCAGGTTTAAGAAGAAATATAGATTTTTCGGTTGTATCAAATCCGGAATTCCTGCGGGAAGGATCTGCTGTCAGTGATTTTTTTAATCCTCCCTATACCGTTATCGGAACAGATGACAGAAACGCGTTCAGGATAATGGAAGAAATCTACAGTCCGACTGGAAAGCCTGTTATACAAACTGACATCGGAGTGGCAGAAATGATAAAATATGTGAATAATTCATTTCATGCACTTAAAATTGCATTTGCGAACGAAGTGGGGGTGATTGCCAAAAAGACAGGAGTTGATTCATTAAAGCTGATGGACCTGTTTGTAAAGGATGAAAAGCTGAATATCTCACCTGCCTATCTTAAGCCCGGAATGGCGTATGGCGGCTCTTGTCTCCCGAAGGATCTTAAAGGTCTTTTCACGATAGCATACGATAATTATCTTGATACGCCATTGCTAAAAAGTATCGGTGAATCAAATGCCATTCACCTTGACAGGGCATTTGAACTGGTTGAAAAACACCGGTCTAAAAAGATCGGAGTTATCGGCCTTGCCTTTAAAAAAGGCACGGATGACCTGCGTCACAGTCCTGCTGTTGAGCTTGTTGAAAAACTGTCCGGCAAAGGCTATGATGTGAAGATTTATGATAAGAACGTTGTTGTATCAAAACTCCTTGGAGCCAATAAGAGCTATATTGAAGAACGGCTGCCTCATGTTTCAGGACTTCTTGCAAGTTCTCTCCTGGAGGTGATTGATCATTCCGAAACGGTTGTACTTGTTCATAAACTTTTTGAAATGACCGGGATGAAAGACAGGCTGAAAGACAAGAATGTTATTGATCTTGCCGGATATCCTGAATTTCAGGAGTTATCGAATTATGAGGGAATTGCGTGGTGATCAGGGAAGTCAGATTTGTGAATTGTGATTTTTGATTCGAGATTTGAGATTTATCCTCATGCCTGAAAATCACAAATTAAGAATCACAAATCACCAATCAAAAATACATGAAAATCCGATTTGAGATTAATCAGGCAATAATATGACAACTAAAGAACTTGAAGAGCGGCTCATTCAATTTGCCGCAATGATAATTGAGCTTACTGATTCAATAAAAAAGACCAGGGCCGGACTTACTTTGATTGATCAAATGTCCCGTTCAAGTATTTCTGCTGCTCTTAATTATGGTGAATCAGCAGGTGCCGAATCACCCAGGGATTTTATTCATAAACTGCAGGTTGTATTGAAAGAATTACGGGAAACACTGATGGCGTTACGGATCACTCAAGTGTCAAAACTCACTAATAATACTGAATTGCTTAAAGATTGTTTACAGGAGTGTAATGAACTTGTTAGTATTTTCACCAAAAGTGTTATATCGAATAAAAAGAAGATAAATGATTTGTGAAATCCGATTTGAGAATTGTAATTTTTGATTTTTGATTTGAAATTTACCTTACTGTACAAGACATAAATCACAAATCACAAATCAAGAATCACAAATCAATTAATCCTTTTATTTAGAATTAAATGATTGACAAGATACTGATCGTCAATCCCGGCCCTGTTTATCCGGTAAGGTCCATGAGCCAGATGAGGACGCATAACATGATACGTACCTTGTCAAAGGATTTCCGGGTTGATCTTCTGGCTCCGTATGTTGATGATGAAAGTTTTAATACTGCTCATGAATCAATGGCTTCCCTGGGAGGGGAATATATTGGAATAAAATCGGCTAAAAACAGAAGTAACTTACTAAAGAAAAGAACTGCCCAGGCGCTTGAATACCTTGCTTATTATATTACGGGAACTGACAGGGAAATAACCACTTATAAAAGAAATAACAAAAAAATAATCAAAATAATAAAAGAAAGGGATTATAAAACCGTAATCAGCAACTATTGGGAAGGTTCGCTTTATTTCAAAGATCTGAATAAAGGGATATTAAAAATCCTCGATCCTCATTATGCTGTCGGAGAAAACCTGGATGTTCTGGAAAGAATAAAGGATAACAGTCTGAGGTTCATTTTTGAGAAAAGAAGACTCGGGAAAAACCTTAAACTGGAAAAGCAGGTAATTGAATCTTCCGATCTTCTGTTACCGCTTTCAAAAAGGAACCTCGAAGAGTTCCGGAAGATAAATCCGGACAAGCCGATGCTGCTTATTCCCGACGGCGCCGACCTGTATCATTACCTTAATTATCCAAAAATCCCGGATCCCCGCACCATTCTGTTTTACGGTGCTATTGGCAGCAATCAGAACAGAAGGGCGTTCTGGCGATTATTCAATAAAATTTACCCAAAATTGAAGGACAGTGTTCCCGGGCTCAGCCTCCTGGTCGTAGGCTCCAATCCCCCGGCAGAAATAAAAGAATTAGACAATGGGAAAGACATAATTGTTACCGGTTTTGTCGAAGATGTCAGACCATGGATCGGACGGGCATGGCTCTGCATTATACCGCTTGAGCTTGGTTCAGGATTCAGAGGAAGGGTGATCGAGCTAATGGCAATGGGTATACCTGTTGCCGGAACTCACAATGCACTGGACAGTATAGATATGGAGAGTGGAGTTCACGGGTATGTAAGCGATGATGATGAGAGACTGATACACTATTGTACTGATCTGCTCAGGGATAATGAATTACATAACAGGATAAGCAAATCTGCCAGGAAATTTGTAAAAGAGAATTATTCTCTTGAAGCAACATTCGGAAAGCTGAATGATTATTTAAAAACACTCGTTACCGATGGACTCTGTTAACCTGCTCTTTTCCGGTGATTTTGCCCCATTGGCAGCGCCTGATCAAATCAACCATGACTATTTTAAGGATTTGGATAATATCATTTCTTCAGCCGATTTACATATTACAAATCTTGAATGTCCTTTAACCAGGTCAGAGAAGACAATTGAGAAAACAGGTCCGCCAATTAAAGCACATCCGGAAGCAATTGAATTACTGAAGCAGGCAAAAGTTGGAATCGCTTGTCTCGCGAACAATCATATCTTTGATTATGGGGAAGAAGGGATAAATGATACGATTGATTTATGTGAAGGCAATGGTATTGATACGATTGGTATAATTTCCAGAAAGGATAAAAGAGATCATTGGTTAATAAAGGAGATCAAAGGAAAGAGAATCGGATTCCTTAATTATTGCGAACATGAATTCAGCGTCAGGGAAAAGGGATTATTGGGTGCCTCCGGATATGATCCGGTAAATGCATTTTATGATATCAGTGAGTTAAGGCCAGAGGTTGATTTCTTGATAGTCATTTACCATGGAGGCAATGAATATTATCCGTTACCGAGACCCGATCTCAAAAAAGACTTTCATTATCTTGCTGACCTCGGTGCCGATGCTGTGATAGGTCATCACACTCATGTTGTGAGCGGCTATGAAATATATAAAGGAAAACCTTTGGTTTACAGCCTGGGAAATTTCTTTTTCCCGTATGAAGGAGAACCTGATTCATGGAGCGAGGGGATACTATGCATTTTTAACCTGAAAGAAATCACAAACATTGAGATCATTCCATTCTATCAATCTAAAGCTGATTTTAGAATTACCCTGTTAAATAGTAATCAACAAAATAGAATAATTAAAGACATTGATAAATTGTCCAAAATTATTCATGATGATAAGATATTGAAAGAAAGTTGGTTGAATTATGCAATTCCTACCGGCAGGGGAATGGCATACCAGATACTTTATCCTAGCAAGATTGATAAGATAATAGAAAAGCTTTGGTTTACAAGAGATTTTAAACGTGAAAGGAAAAAGCGTCGTTCTCTGTTTAATATTTTACGATGTACTTCGCTTAAACAATTAATACTTGATTATTTGAAAAATGAATTATGATTGTCGGAATTCATAATACCTGGCCCAGGAAACCGGATTATATAAGTGATGTTTACCGGGCAATTTTGAGAGCCAATAATATTGAATATTTAGACCTTGATAGCAGTGAACCCGATTTTTGGTATAAGGTTGCTACGCTGGACGCATTTATTTACCGTTGGGCTCATACAGATTATCATCATCAGCATGCGGCGACGATAATCCCCGTTATAGAACAATTCTACCATAAACCATGTTTTCCGAACTGGAATACATGCTGGCATTATGATGATAAGATAAAGCAATCACTTATGCTTAAAGCTAAAGGATTCCCGGCATGTGATTTCAAATTATTCTGGACAAAAACCGATGCAGGATCATTTATTGAATCATATAAGGATTATCCGATTGTTTTTAAGCTTAAGTCTGGCTCAGGCTCAATGCAGGTAAAACTTCTGAAAAGCAGGAAAGAAGCACTTCACGCTCTTGAGAAGTCATTCTCTGCCGGATTCTCTCCCGATTATTATGGAATCCGAAATACTTTAAAAACTTTTAATTATGACTTATATAAAACCGGAAGGAGTCTAATTAAAATGATTTACCTGCGTTATCTTTCAGACAGGCTGAATCCTCAATGGATAAGGCAGAAGAATTATTTTTATGTTCAAAAATTTTATCCCGGAAATGATTATGACACCCGTGTTCAGATAACCGGTAAACGGGCATTCGCATTTATCAGATACAACAGGCCCAATGATTTTCGTGCCTCAGGAAGTAACAACTGGTCACTCGACAGGGATAAAATAGATATGGAATTCGTAAAAATCGCATTTAATATATCAAAAACTTTCGGTTTTCAGTCAATGGCCTATGATTTCATATATGATGAAAACAGAAAACCGGCCATAGTGGAAATCAGTTACTGCTTTGGCGATTATCCCGAGTTTTCAAATGGATACTGGGATGAATCCCTTGTCTGGCATGAAGGCAGATTTTTACCTCAGTATTTTGAACTGGTGGATCTTTTGGATAAAACCAGTCTCGTGTTACCTGATTATGTAAAGCCCTCGTCATCATACAAGGATGTGTCAACTGAAAAATCAAAATGAGGATTATTTTCTCAACTGACTCAATCGAAAGAGGGGGTAAAGAAAGAGTGATGGCAATCCTGTGCGTATCACTCATGAGACTGGGTAATGAAATAAGGATACTGGCTAAAAGGGCAGGGAAACATGACAGTTATTTAAATGAATATAATATTGAGCATAAAACCACTGTTTCGTATAATGGCTTAATTCAATATAAGACCCTCCTGCATGAATTCCGGCCTGATATGGTTGTTTCATGGGATATTAAAACCTCATTATTTAATCTGTTACTTTATCGCAGGCTGAATTATAAATTCATCAACGGATCAATACGGCATGGTGTACGGTTGTTCAAACCATCTCATTTATTCAGGAGTCTTCTTTGCCATCTATCCCCATACGTGATTTCCAATTCATTTGCAGGACTGAAAGTCAACAATCTCAGGCCGGGAAAGAAGAGGTTTGTGCTTTATAACGGGATTGAAACAAAATTCCGTAACACCTTATCACCCGAAGAAAAATATGAACTGAAACAAAGATTTATTCCGGGTTATGCAGATAATCCGGGATTTGTTTATATCTCGGTTGCCAATTTTGTTCCATATAAAGACTATTTTACTGTAACTAAAGCGCTTTCAAGACTTAGGAGCGCTTTTAATTTTTACTATCTGATTGCCGGCGGCGGTCCGATGAGAAAGGAGGTTGAGGAAATGACCCGGACTTATGGCCTTGAAAAAAACATCATCCTTGCCGGGAAAGTCGAAAATGTACGAGATTATCTCTTTGCAGCTGATGTGATGATCCACTCCTCTCGGGGTGAAGGCATTTCAAATGCAATCCTGGAAGCAATGCATGCAGGCCTCCCTGTTATTGCGACAAATGTCGGCGGGATTCCTGAAACTGTTTACCCGGGTTCGTCATTGCTTTTCCCTTATAAAGATCATGAGGCTCTTTATCGTTGCCTTCTTAAATCCAAAGAACTAAAAGAGTCATTCAATCCGGATTCCGAGTCTTACCAGAACCATCTCGCTAAATTCTCTGTGGAAACTATGGTGCGTAGATTTGAAGAAATCATAGATATTGTAACACGGAAAGAGAGATAACCGCGAAGGCGCGAAGGCGCAAAGATCGCAAAGGGAAATCCTGGCGCCTTAGCGTCTTAGCGGTGAAAAAGAAAATTAACCGCGGAGGCGCAAAGGCGCTAAAACCGCTGAGAGAAAGCTTTGCGTCTTCGCGTCTTGGCGGTGAAATAACATGAAACTCTACTCTACACTAAGATCCTTTTTATCAGAAAAGAACAAGGGAGCTCTTACAAAAATCCTGATTGAATCCGGACTTAAGCCCAGGATAAACAGGAGAGCCAGATCGCCATTTGACAAAGGCATAATAGTATTCTCGGCTGATTTCGAAATGGCCTGGGCCTTCCGGTTTTCCAGAACCAGGCGCCATGAAGCTGTTGAAAAAGGATTGGCTGAAAGAAAAAATGTTCCGATTCTGCTGGACCTTTTTGATAAATATAATATCCCCGTAACATGGGCAACGGTAGGCCATCTTTTCCTGAATGAATGCCGGCGAGGACCGGGCGGATTGCCGCACCCCGAAATGCCCCGTCCTGACTATTTTAAAAACCGGAACTGGAACTTTAGCTCGGGCGACTGGTATCAGCATGATCCCTGTACTGATCTGAAAACCGATCCTGCTTGGTATGCATCTGACCTGGTTGATTTGATACTGAGTTCGGATGTTAAGCATGAGATAGGATGTCATACGTTTTCTCATCTTGATTTTACCTATAAGAATTGCCCGAGGCCGCTTGCCGACGCGGAACTTGATGCGTGTATAAAAGCTGCTTCAGTCAGGGGAGTCAGGTTGCAAAGCATGGTTTTCCCCGGAGGTACGGCCGGGAATTATGAAAGCCTTGCTGAAAGAGGATTTATCTGCTACCGGAAACCAATGAAAAATCATATCGATCTGCCCGCGATTGATAAATATGGTCTGGTGGCTATCCCGAGTACGATCGGTCTTGACAGGGATAGGTATGGATGGACGAGGGAATTTCATTTGAAAATGATACGGTCATATCTTGAGAAAACAGCTAAACGAAAACTGGTTTGTCATTTCTGGTTTCATCCGTCAATGAATCACTGGTATCTTGAAAATGTGATGCCGGAAGTATTGAAAATGGTTGCAGATTATGTGGGATCTTGCAAGATTGAAGTTAAAACAATGGGGCAGCTGGCGGAAGAATATAAAAAATTAACCGCGGAGACGCAAAGGCGCAAAGGACGCAAAGAAGATACTTAGCGCCTTAGCGTCTTTGCGGTGAAAAAAGAAAAATAACAACGGAGGCTCAAAGATCGCAAAGTGAAATCTTAGCGCCTTAGCGTCTTGGCGGTGAAATAAACATGATTGGATTCATTTTAGAAATACCTTTTATTAAGAAAGTCACCGGGCTTTCTGAATTGTTTGTTAAAAAACCTGTTGTTGAGTTGCATTATGATAATGAACTTTATGAATTCATCGTCTGGGGAGATCCGGTTGTGATTAACGGTTTCCTGGAAAGATTTCATCAGGACAAATCAATTGAGTTTATTATAAATAATCTTTACGGACATTATTATTATCTTCTCTTAAATAAGGTTTCCGGAAGTATTTCCATGGGAAACTCGCTCTTCAGCCTGCTTCCGGTCTATTACAGCGTCAGCACAGATAAAATATCTTTCTCCGAAAATGCCCTGTCTCTCGGAAAACATCTTGCCAAAAGTAAAATCAACAAAAGATTTATTCTTGAGACTTTGCTTTTCAATTATCCTCTTTTTAATGGAAGCATATTTGAAGACATTAAACTTCTTCCTTCAAACTCATATGTCAGGTTATCAGGATCGGGGGTGAATATTGTCAAACATACAGTGATTCAGGAGTATTTCTCTAAAAACCCAGAGCCATGGAAGAAATCATTCGAGAAAATGAGGGATATTTTCCTGTCAGCAGCCCTCAAATACCTGCCTGAAGAACGATATTTCAATGCATTGACAGGAGGTTTTGACGGACGCACCTTGGTGTCTGCCGGGTTATTTCATAAGAAATTATTTTCCTCATATTGTTTTGGAACGACATCTTCAAAGGACACGCGGATTGCTTCTGATCTGGCCCGTGAGGCAAGGTTGAGCCATGCGAACATTGAACTTGATGATAATTACGTGAAAAATGACAGTCTTGCCCTTGGCAGGGAATTCATTATAAATTCATCGGGCACTGCAACCTTTGCCAGGGCTCATTACCTGCATGCAGCCAAAAAGCTTTCGGATGGTTACTATTATATTATAACAGGCAACTTTGGCAGTGAAGTATTCCGTGCCGCTCATATGGCTGGAGCAGTGATTTCGTCAAACCTTTTCAATCTTTTTGATACAGTGGATCCTGTTGAAGGAATGAGCAGGGTTGAAAACAGCATGGAATTCCAGTGCCTTAACCGTGACGCTTTTAAAATGGAAATTGACTCCCTGCGAGAAGATATCGCTAAACTGCCGTGCTTTGACAATAGTTACACAGGCCTGACAAAGAATCAGAGGTTTTACGTGTTTGTTTTCGAGGAGATGTTCAGGAAATATTTTGGAGCCGAAATGATAAATCAGTTCCGTTATATTAAAAACAGAACACCATTTCTGGATATTGAATTTTTAAAAGAGATCTTTAAAACTGAACTGGCTGGGATACATTCGGATTTCTTTGAACATAGTCCCTTTAAGAGATACAAGGGACAGGTACTCTATGCACACATAATCAAAAAAGCATACCCTGATTTTGGTAAAATGCTTACGGATAAGGGGTATAAACCAAATGATCTCATTCATCCCCTGGGAAAGTTAAATATTGCAAAAGGATACTTGAAAAAGATAATGAGGAAAACCACACCTGATTTTGACCCCTATTCAGTTAACCGTGCATGGGAGTACAATAAAAACATCTGGCAAAAAGTACCCATCCCGGGTGATTTGTTCAATATAAAAAGTCTTGAGGAACTTCCCAAAGAGATATTATTTAAGGTTTTAAGTTTATCATATTTTGTTGATTCTTTACCGCAAAGGCGCGAAGACGCAAAGGAAATTCACTTAGCGCCTTAGCGGTTAAATCTTATAACATGCAAAAGCAGGAGTTTGAGAATTACACGAAAGAGATACTTGATTCATCAATAATGGTTCACAAGGATATGGGACCAGGACTGCTTGAATCAGTTTATCAATATTGTCTCGTTGAGGAACTAAAATCACGTAATGTATTTGTCGAGGAACAGGTTTCAGTGCCACTTTTTTATAAAGGGAGGATGCTTGATAAGGATTTTAGGATCGATATACTGGTGGCAAAAGAAATAATCATTGAACTCAAAGCTGTTGAAATCCTTCTGCCTGTTCATGAAGCGCAGATTATTTCATATCTGAAACTTGCAGATAAACGCTTGGGATTTCTTATTAACTTCAATGTTCCGCTCCTCAAATCCGGATTCAAAAGATTTGTAAATAATTACTGATTTAAAACTTAGCGTCTTCGCACCTTGGCGGTGAAAAAAATAAAGGTAATCATATTACGAAACGAGCTCGAAGATGATCACAATCTTTGGATAAAGGCTTGTGATGACTTCAATGATCAGCTTGAATACAGAGTGGTAAATCTGACATCAAATGACTGGCTTGAAGAAATCCGGAAGGCGCCGTTTGATGTGCTGTTGGCTAAACCCGGTGGACTCACCGCTCCATTCAAACAGCTTTACGACGAACGCATCTATATCCTGGGAGTTGTGCTTGGATATAAAATATTCCCGTCACCGTTGGAAATCTTTATTTACGAGAACAAGCGCTTCCTCTCGTCATGGCTGAAAGCAAACAACATACCTCACCCGAACACGGATGTGTTCTATGATTCGGGTGAAGCCCTGGATTACATCCAATCGGCAGCTTACCCGTTTGTGGCCAAAACGAATATCGGCGCCTCGGGCAGCGGGGTTAAAGTTATCAGATCAGTTTCTGAAGCAAAAGAATATATTGAAGAAACATTCAGGGGCAGAGGTGCCCCACAGCGCACGGGCCCGAACAGAGATAGCGGGGGATTCATTAAAAGGGGATTTCATTACATGATTCACCCTTCAGACATCTCCAAAAAACTCAGCATTTACAAAACGAAAGCTTCCAACAGACAAAAAGGTTTTGTGATCTTCCAGAAATATATAGAGCATGAATTTGAATGGAGAGTTGTAAGGATTGGAAACAGCTTTTTTGCACATAAGAAACTGAAAACGGGAGAAAAAACCAGCGGTTCATTACTGAAGAACTATGATGACCCGCCGTTGGCGATTCTGGATTTTGTTAAAGAGATCACCGATAAGTACGGGATGTACAGTCAGGCTGTAGATATTTTCGAAGACGGGGGTGAAGGGTATCTCGTTAATGAAATGCAATGCATATTCGGGCAGAGCGATCCGTACCAGATGCTTGTTGGCGGTAAACCGGGCAGGTATTGTTATTTAAATAACAACTGGGTTTTTGAGGAAGGGGATTTTGCGAAAAATGCATGCTTTAATCTGAGAGTGGAATTTGTAATAAATGATTTATTAACCGCGAAGGCGCAGAGACGCTAAGGACGCTAAGCAAATCCCTAACACCCTGGCGTCTTAGCGGTGAAAAAAGAAAAAAAACAACGGAGACTCAAAGATCGCAAAGTGAAATCTTAGCGCCTTAGCGTCTTAGCGGTGAAAAAAGAAAAAAAACAACGGAGACTCAAAGATCGCAAAGTGAAATCTTAGCGCCTCAGCGTCTTGGCGGTGAAAAGAGAAATTTAACCGCTAAGGTGCGAAGACGCAAATTGAAATTGATTTGATTTTTTGAGGATAGATGAAAGTACTTTTTGTTTCAAGCGGTCGAAATGGTGTGGTAGGAGCAGTAGTAAAAAATCAAGGTGATTCACTAAAAAATTCAGGTGTTGATATAAATTATTTTCTCATCAAACCAGGATTAAAAGGATATGTTTTGGGAATTCCAAAAATAAGAAAAGAATTTAAGCGAGGGAAATTTGATCTTATTCATGCTCATTATAGTTATAGTGCTTATTCTGCATCTTTAGCCGGCAATTTTCCTTTGATTGTTTCTCTTATGGGCTCAGATGTTTTTATGTCAGGAATAAGAAGGATAATAATTAAAATATTTTCAAAGTTTTTATGGAGTGAAGTTATTGTAAAAAGTAAGCAAATGAGTGAGCTACTTGAATTGCATTTTGCCAAAGTTATTCCAAATGGCGTGGATTTAACTATTTTTAAGCCGATTTTAAAAATAGATGCCAGAAATATTCTGGGATATCCTGAAAATAAAAAATTAATAATTTTCGTGTCTTCTCCGGATAGATCTGAAAAAAATTTTGCATTGGCAAAAAAGGCAATTAATTTATTTTCTGATCCTGAAATTGAGCTTCGTTGTCTTTATGATATTTCATCTTCTGAGTTGAATCAATGGTTAAATGCAGCTGACTTGCTTTTATTGACCTCATTTTATGAAGGTTCACCAAATATTATTAAAGAAGCTATGGCATGTAACTGTCCAATTGTATCAACTGATGTTGGTGATGTAAAGAATGTTATTGGAGATACCGATGGTTGCTTTATAAGTTCATTTGATCCGGCCGATGTGGCTGATAAAATTAAAGCTGCACTTGATTTTGGTAGAAAAACAAATGGCCGGGAAAGAATTAAAGAATTGGGCTTAGATTCTGAAACTATTGCAAATAAAATTATTCAGGTTTATAAGGAAGTATTGAAAAATTGATAATTAGTCAATTTCAAGATTTAAAAGCTATACTATTTTGAGAATCATCTGTTTAGAATGAGTTAATGATAAATACTGTCTTTTTACTGGGCAATCATATTCAGTCATTAGGTCTTGCACGCCAATTAAGAAACTATAATATTGATGTCATTTTATTTACAGATTCGAAATATTCAATCTGCAGATTTTCAAATACTATAAAAAAAACTTATTTTTTTAAAAATGAGATTGACTTATTAATTAAAATAAAGCAGAATAAGAGTAATTTGCATAATACACTAATATTTCCAACAAATGATCATATGGTTGGATTCCTTTGTGTTAATTATGATGAGCTTTTAAAAGATTTTTTTATTGGTATACCCCATCCTGATATTGTAAATATTTTTGCAGATAAACGAAACACCTATCGTTTTGCAGCTGAACATAATATTCCTTTCCCGGAAAGTCATTATCCATTATCAATTAATGATGTTGAAGAATTATCCGGAAAAGTAAATTATCCGGTGATTATAAAACCTGCGATAATGCATGTTTTTTATAAAACGTTTTCAAAAAAAGCCTTTAAATGCGATAGCCCTTCTGAGTTAATTAAAGAGGTAAAAAAAATTGAAAAGAAATTTCCTGTGGATCAGCTTATAATACAGGAGTTCCTTGATGGAGGTGCAAAAGACTTATATTCATATGCTACCTTTTCAGTAAATGGTAAATCTATAGCAGCTTTAATAGCTAATCGTCCTCGCCAGAATCCTATGAATTTCGGTAATTCAACTACATATGCAATTACGAGTTATATTCCTGAAATCAAAATTCAGGCAGAAAAAATTCTTGAGTTAACAAATTATTTTGGGCTTGCTGAAGTAGAATTTATGTATGATAAAAAATCAAAGCAATATAAATTTCTTGAGATTAATACAAGGGCATGGAAATGGCATTCAATTTCAGAAGGATTAGGATTTAGTTTTATTGGGAAGATGATATCTTATTATAATGAAAATGACCTTTCAGAACTTAAAAATTTTGATAAAGTAACTGCATGGGTAGAACGTTTGACAGATATTGCCGTGGTTATTAAAGAACTTTTCAAGGGTAATAATATTTTGAAAGAAACGATAAGTTCTTATAAAGTATCTAAAGTTTATGCAGTATGGTCTTCAAAGGATCCTTTACCTTTTTTATGCTATATATTTTTGTCACCAATTCTTTATTTTAAACGACATTAAAATTCAAGTTTCAAAAGGCTATGCATATACTAAGTTTTATGAATGATATTTATCTGTTGTTTGGGTTAATTTTATTTTTTAGTACTCTTATTTATCTGTATCTGCACTATAAAGTCAGAATGAATTTGAAATTTTTATTTATTGATAATCTTTTAATTGTTGCTTTAGCTTTTCTGATAACATTAATAATTTATAAATATTCTATTGTATATCTCGGTTTTAAATGGGGCTTTGTGATTTCCTGGTTGTCAGGGTGTTTCTTTGTTGTTGTATTTGGATATGCATTAACTATGATTCGTTTCTGGAGATCTCCAAAACGAACAATTTCTGCATTAGAAAATGAAATTGTAAGCCCTGCTGATGGAAATATTATTTATATAAAAAAGATCGAGGCTGATGGTTTTCCTGTGCCAATTAAAAATGGCTACCTGGTAGAATTAAATGAGCTTTCTAAAACTTCTTTAATTAAAAGCCCTTGTTGGTTGATTGGTATAAATATGACGCTTTGGGATGTACACAAAAATTGTGCTCCTATAAATGGCAGAATAATTTTAAATACCCATACAAAAGGATCTTTTTTATCCCTTAAAAAATTTGAATCACTGACTAATAATGAGAGGAACACTTATGTTATTGAGAATGAAGATTATAAAGTAGGAGTAATTCAAATTGCAAGTAAAGGTGTCAGGAGAATTGATTCTTATGTAAAAGAAGGAGATACGGTAAATAAAGGAGATTGGCTTGGGATGATACGTTTTGGAAGCCAGGTTGATATTATTTTACCATATTCGGCTAGTGTAAGAATAAAAATTGGGCAACAAGTTTATGCTGCAAAAACTATAATTGCTCAAGTATAAATTGTTTATTCTTTATGATGCATTGAAAAAATTCATCTGTTTTCAGAATGCGAATCCTTATTGATATCGGTCACCCTGCTCATGTGCATCTATTCAAAAATTTTGCGAAAAATATGTCCCAAAAAGGACATAAAATTCTTTTTACATGCAGAGAAAAGGAGTTTGAAATTTACCTTATGCAAAAATATGGATTTGACTTTCTTTCTTTTGGTGAAAAATATAGATCCCTCCCAGGGAAAATATGGGGGCTATTCAAATTTGATGCACAGGAAATAATTGCTGCTAAAAGATTTAAACCTGATATATTTATGAGCCATGGCTCCATGTATGCTGCCCATGCTTCTTTTCTTCTGAGAAAACCTCATATCTCTTTTGAAGATACTTTTAATTTTGAACAAATTCGTTTGTATAAACCTTTTACAAAAGTTATCCTGACCTCCGATTACGAACATCCCTTAAAATCAGATAAAGTTATTGAATATTCAGGTTATCATGAACTTGCTTACTTATTTCCGGGTCACTTTACACCTGATAAAAGTGTTTTAAATGATTTGAAAGTAACTGAAAATGAAAAATTTGTTATTATTCGCTTTGTATCATGGAAAGCATCACATGATATAGGCCACCGGGGAATATCATTGGAAAATAAACTAAGGATAATTGAATCCTTTCGACCATTTGCAAAAATTTTTATTTCTTCAGAAGCCATCTTACCCGAACCATTGACCCAATATCAGTTAAAAATATCACCTCATATGATTCATGATGCCATTGCATATTCTACCCTATTATTTGGCGAGAGTTCAACTATGGCAGGAGAAGCCGCTATGCTGGGAATCCCTTCTATTTATCTGTATAACAATAGCACTATCTTCACAACACATTTGGAAAAAAGCTATAATTTAATGTTTAATTTTTCAGAATCACCTGAAGATCAAATAAAAGCCATACAAAAAGGAGTTGAATTACTTAATATGCCCGGCCTTAAAAACGAATGGCAAAAACGTAGGCAGAAAATGCTGGCAGATAAAATTGATGTGACTGCTTTCCTGGTCTGGTTCATTGAAAACTGGCCGGAGAGTTTCAGGATTATGAAGGAGAATCCGGATTATCAGATGAGGTTTAGGTGATAAACCGGTATTCGGTATTCGGTGATCGGTATTCGGTGTTCGGTATTCGGTATTCGGAAACCGGTATTCGGTGTTCGGTATTCGGTATTCGGCAAAGCAGCAACTAAACTAAATCAAAAATATAACCCAAAACTCGAAACTTTGAACCTTAAACCCGAAACCCGAAACCCGAAACCCGAAACCCGAAACTTTGAACCTTGAACCTTAAACCCGAAACCCTAAACCCGAAACCCGAAACCCGAAACCCGAAACTCGAAACACTGAACACTGAATACTGGAAATTACTCCCTTCCTGTTTTCCGCACTTTTTTGCAACACCGTATTCTGCACCCTCAAGCGTCTGGTTAAGAAAGGTATGGTCATCAAAGAAGAAAGCGGTTATTTCATCGATGACCCCTTCTTCAGTAGGTGGATCCGCCTCAGACGCAACGCCTGACACCCGACAGCGAATCCTTAAGACGACGCGCAGCGCCCGACAGCGCACAGCGCTAAGACCTCAAGACAGCGAAGCGTAAGACCTTAAGACGACGCGAAGCGTCAGCTAATATGCAGCGTCCCTCCGGGACCCGGCGAAGCCATACCCATTGTTGTTGCAAGGCTATTTTCCCATTCGTCAAATATAATACTCCCCGAACTTAGGACCACTGGTTAAGGTTAAATTTGATAACTTTAAACCAGTGCATTATGAAATCGAAAAGACAAAAACATTCATCAGCCTTTAAGGCAAAAGTAGCCATTGAAGCATTACAGGAGAGGGAGTCATTAAGCGAGCTTTCGCTGAAGTATGGTATCCATCCGAACATGATATCACGTTGGAAGAAGGAGTTTTTGGACCGTGCTCCTGAGCTATTTGACAAACCGGGACATGATAAGAAGGAAGATGCTGATCTCGAGAAATTGTATGACAAGATCGGTCAGTTAGAGATGGAGCGCGAGTTTTTAAAAAAAAACTTGAAGAAACTGGGTCTTTAGCCGAGCGTCGTGGTATGGTTAACCGTGAAGAGCCATTGAGCATCCGCTGCCAGTGCAATCTGGTAAGTGTAAGCCGGGGCAGTTTTTATTACAAGCCCCTGGGTGAGAGCGAGGAGAATCTGAAGCTTATGAGACTGATGGATGAGCATTATCTTGAACATCCTACAGCAGGAGTAGAAAGGATGCGTGATTTTCTTCTTACCCTTGATATACTTGCTAATCATAAAAAAGTCCGTCGGTTACTGAGGTTAATGGGTTTGATGGCAATTTACCCAAAGAAGAACCTTAGCCGTCTTGGGCAGGCGAAGTATATCAGACCCTATCTTTTGAGGGATCTGAAAATAATCCGTCCAAACCAGGTGTGGGCAATTGACATAACATACATCCCTATGCCCAGGGGCTTTCTCTATCTGACAGCGATAATAGACGTTTACAGCCGTTATGTTGTCGGTTGGGGCATATCCAATACTCTTGATGCCAGCTGCAGCCTTAATGTCACAAAAGAGGCTATAGCCAGGCATGGGAAGCCTGAGATCATCAACTCGGATCAGGGAAGTCAGTTTACCTGTCATGATTGGATCGAATATCTGGAGAAAGAAGATATCAGGATCAGCATGGATGGCAAGGGTCGGGCTATTGATAACATCTTCATTGAAAGACTGTGGAGATCTGTCAAGTACGATTACGTTTACATCAAAGTGCCTTCTGACGGTCTGGAGTTATACCAGGGACTAAAGGATTATTTTGATTACTACAACAACCGTTTATGCCACCAGGGTATTGGTCGAAAGATCCCGGCAAACCTGTACAGGTCTGTGGCGTGATATTAACAGAAATCGGAGATGTTAACAAAAGAAAAAAGTAACCCAAAAAGAAAATGTGTTAATAACCAGAATAACTCTGCGAGTTATTTCCGGTTATGTAACACTGGTTTACATCATCATAATAGGAAGAAAACTTATATTTGAGAACCAGTGGTCTGAAAGAAGGGAGTACTTCCAAAATCTAATGCGTCTTTAGGTAAAATGGCGATAATAAACCAGTGATAAAGCCGTTAATAAATGAACACAAAAGGTATTGCCTATTGACTGAATTTTTACCCGAGTAATATTAGTTTTTGGCCGGAACTTATCCCGGATAGTTTTAAGGCAACCTATTCAATCTGTTATGAATAATCGTAACTTGAAGCATGTAGAAAAAACAATTCTGTCAGGCATTATCAGGTTTTTGTTTTTAATACTTGTTTTTTCAGGAATAATTAGCAATAAGTCATACTCACAATGCACCGTTAAAGGTGTTTCGGGTTCTGGATTTCTCTATGCAGGGGAATGTGCGCCTGTTACCACGGTTATTTATTACGAGTTTACCTTTTCCGGCACTACACCTCCACCAAATGCCACATATAGAGTCTTATATTTTTGGGGAGATGGAACAACACAAAATGCTCTTGGCACCGTTCAAACCAGAGTGGTCGGCGGAATAACTGTATATTATCTAAGAACAGAATTATCGCATACCTACCCTGCGGCTGGAAATTGTGAATATCTTGCCTACATGGTTCTTGTGGATAACGGATTCCAATGTTCTGACTCTTATCAGGCACAGGTTGTTAGTAATTGGCATCAGGATGATGTTGCGGCTGCCCACGGGCATATAGCTATGAATCCTATCCAGGAAGACGTCTGTGAAGGATTACCCCTGATAGATTTTTCATTTACTGATGTTTCTAACTTTGCCTGTAATAAACAGGATTTCCCCATAGGCCAGAAGCCCAATCATAATCCCAGGCACCAGCAGTTTATATATGGTACAAATCCAATTCCTGGGAGGGGCATTCCAAACCTGTTTATAAAGGTAGGTACAGCACAGACAGTGGTATACCTGACTGATAATGACGGGAACCCCATTACCGGACCCTGGAATGTGGATCCTGTCACGGGAGCAATTGTTACACCATATAATACACAAAGCGGGTGTTTCGAGGGACCTGTTGTCGAGATTCCACTGGATCCTGTTACCGGGGTATATTCGCTACATAATACTTACCCCATCTCCTTTAACGGTGTGGGAACGGTTTACCAGGATCAGTTTGAAGTTACCTTAAGAAACTGGAATGTCTGCAATCCCTGGAACGGCAGTCAGACGGCACCTAATGACGGAGATGCAAATTTGGCAACCTCTCTTATATTCATCGTTGATGGTCCCAATGCCAACGCTGGGCCAGACGCCTCTGTTTGTGCCGGCGATCCTTATGTGATGAATGGTTCGGTCCAGGATGCGATTTCATCGAATTGGACAACTCTCGGGAATGGTAGTTTCACTAATTCCACCAGTCCGGGTAGTGCGGTGTATAACGCCGGTCCGGCAGATCTGGCAGCCGGATACGTGGATCTTGTTTTGCATGCCTATGGAACCGGGATGTGTCCCGAACATACTGATACGATGAGATTGAGTTTTGATCCTCTGCCAGATGTTCCCACCATAAGTATATCGGCCGGGACAAATGGCTTTTGCGATGATGATTCCCGGTCAATAACCCTGAGTTCATCCGTGTCACCCAATGGCTCTTATCTGTGGAGGAGAAACGGAGTTTCAACGGGCATCACTACACGTACAATTACATTAAATGATTATACTCAATCCGGCAATTACACGGTTACTGTGTACGGCACCACCCCAAATCAATGTCCCAGAATATCAGCTCCTTTTACAGTAACCATTTATCAGCCTGCAACAACTAACAATCCTGTAGATCAGACTGTATGCCAGGGTTCAAATGTATCATTCTCTGTTACTCCCGGGGGCCCTGCCCGCACGATACGTTGGCAAAGGAGTGCTGATAACGGGGTTACCTGGACAGATATTACCGGAGGTTCTGCTCCTAATGACGGTTGTACCTATTCAGGGTACACCTCAACAACGCTTTCTATAAGTGGAGCCGCGTTCGCGATGAATAATTATCAATACAGGGCCAGGTTAACAACCACATCAGGGGGCTGTATCACCACGAGCTTGGGGGCAACACTAACTGTTAATCCAACTGCCAGTATAACCAATCAGCCAGCCAATGTATCAATATGTGAATTCAATAACACATCTTTCTCAGTAACAGCTAGTGTACCTGCATCTTATACTATTACAGGGTACCAGTGGCAACGCAGGAGAACAACCGGAAGCTACCAGAATATTACCTCATCCATGGATGGAGGTATTTATTCCAATTTCAACACCGCGACTCTGGATCTGACAGCGGTACCGAGATCGGTCTCAAATTACAGGTATCAGGTAATTATTTACACCACAGGTGGCTGCACTATAATTTCCAATTATGCAACTTTGACCGTCAATCCCCTGGCAGATATTACTTCCCAACCGCCAAACCGGTCTGTTTGTGCCGGATCAGGAACGACATTTACAGTATCGAATGATGGGAATCCAGCTGTTACCAGCCATCAATGGCAGGTAAGTACAAACGGAGGGGTGACCTGGACCAATCTTTCAAACAATGCAATTTACAGCGGAGTTACAAGCGCAACGTTATCATTAACAAATATACCTTTAAGTTATAATTCCTACAGATATCGGTGCCGTCTGTCAACAGCAGGTCCCTGCGATATTTACTCAAATGCCGGTCTGTTAACAGTGCATTCGTTGCCTCTAAACAGGACTGTTAATGCAGACGACTACTGGCTTTGTTACAATACCGGTACAAATATAAACCTTGTTGCATCAGAAAATTCAATAATCTATCAACTCAGGAGAGGTACGGTAAATGTTGGATCTCCACAGACAGGTAACGGAACAAATCTTGTTTTTCCTACCGGGAATCTTACTTCAACTACCACTTATAACGTTTATGCTGCTAAAACCACGACGATAGGTGCATCCACACTTACATGTTATCTCCAGATGTCCAACACCCCGACTATAAACGTTAATCCAAATATTACAATAACCGATCTTAATCACAATGATATTTGTTTAGATGGAACCATCGACTTGCCAGCGGCAGTTGCCTCAGGCGGTACTGGTAATTTCACTTACGCCTGGACAGGAACCGGAGGATATACTAATAATACCCAAAACCCTGATCCTTTCAGTCCTTCCTCTACAGGACCTCATTCCTATACGGTAGTTGCCACTGATAACGGCTTCAGAACAGCTTCATCTGACAACACTGTATGCACGGTAGCGGATAATATTGCATTTACAGTCAACCCGCTGCCGGCAATCAATATGAGTCTGTCAGATCCTTCGATATGTATTGGCCAGACAGCAACAATAACTCTTGCCAATTCTGTTTCCGGAACAAGATATCAGTTGAGGCTCGATAGTGATAATAGCAATGTTGGTTCACCCGTAAATGGAAATGGCGGGGATATTGTTTTCAATGTAAATCCCTTAGTCACAACAACCTATAATGTTTTGGCAACTATCGTGGCTACCGGATGTGAAGGTCAGGTCACGGATAAATCAACCGTTACGGTTAATCCTCTTCCTGATCCGGTCATTTCCGGACCGGTAAACGTCTGCCAGCACCTGACCAATACGGTTTCTTATTCGGTCACAAATGTTGCCAACCACACTTACCTTTGGAATGTAACAAATGGTACAATTTCAGGATCCAACACGGGCCATACTGTGAATGTTATCTGGCATACACCGGGAACCGGTACATTGACCGTAACGGAAACCATCACTGCAACAGGTTGCTCAAAAACCACTCCTGCATATACAGTAACCGTGAACCCGGGCCCTCCCACGGATGCCCCGGATTTTTCCTCGGGTGACGCCAACATCTGCCGTAACGGGACGCTTAACCTCGATGTGTCAGATGTTGCCACGGCAATTGAATATATATGGGACTTCTCATGGGTACCCGGAACCAATAATGCAACCACCACTACAAGCGAAATTTCCATTGATCTTACAGGTCTGGCCCCCGGTACCTACACCGTGACCGTGGCCGGATCAAACGGCTGCGGAACGGGCCCCTGGATGACACCTGCACATAGCTTTAACATAAATGACATACCTGATCTTGCTCCTCTCGATAATACAGTTTGCAGCGATGCACCATCGGCAATAACTTTTTCAATATCCAATGCAGGACCGACCATTACAGGGCTTACCTATGATATTAAATCAATAAATATGAACGGCCTTGTTCCGTCAGCAGGTTCTCCTGCAACCGGTACAGGGCTTGCTGCCGCTATAATTTCGGACGACGCTTACACGAATAAGACGTCAGGCAATGTAAATGTGATCTATACTGTTGTACCTGTCAGTTCGGAGGGTTGTACAGGAGCTCAGGAGAACGTTACGCTCACCGTTATGCCCGAGCCCGTCCTGGCAAACCTCAGCACCCCCAAATGCAGCGATGAAGCTCTCGGATTCAACCTCTCGGTTGCTGCCGGAAGTTCGGCAGCGGCATCCTATAATATAACCGGTATAAATTCAAACGGACTCACTGCATCAGCCGGTTCGCCCGCGACAGGAAACAATTTGCCGGCAAACGTCATCGCGGATGATGCATGGACCAACACCACCAACTCCCCCGTGAATGTCGTCTATTCAATCGTTCCGGTTGGTACGAACGGCTGCACGGGCGATACCTACACCATGACCATCACCGTCAATCCGGAGCCGGTCCTTGCAAACCTGAACACAATAAAGTGCAGCGATCAACCACTCGGCTTCAGCCTTGCAACAGCAACAGGCAGTGTACCAGCTGCAAACTATAATATAACTTCTATCAATGCCAATGGATTAACTGCTTCAGCGGGCTCCCCGGCCCCCGGCACAGGCTTCGCGGCTAACGTGATCGCTGACGATGCCTGGACAAATACCACCAATGCGCCCGTGGACGTGGTTTACACCGTGGTACCTGTAAGCGCCGCGGGCTGCCAGGGTGATCCTCGTACGATAACAATAACAGTCAATCCCGAGCCTTCTCTTGCCAACCTTTCAAACGAGGTATGCAGCGATTCCCCGTCGGGTATAACCCTTGCCGTTGCAGGAACAAGCGTTCCGGCTGCTACTTATAACATTACCGCTATCAACACAGGCGGATTGGTGTCCTCGGCTGGTTCACCTGCTGTGGGTAACGGCCTGCTGGCAGACGTGATCGCTGATGATGCCTGGACCAACAAGACCAGTGCAAATGTAAACGTTGTTTACACAGTAGTCCCGGTCAGTGTCCTCGGCTGCTCGGGCAACCCGGTCGATGTAACCCTCACGGTGCGACCTGAACCCGTCCTGGCAAACCTCGACAGAAGTATCTGCAGCGACGAACCCTTTGGATTCAACCTGAGCCTTGCCTCGGGTAGCTCGCCGGCCGCTTCATACAATATCACAGCCATAAACAGCAATGGCCTTACCGCTTCCGCGGGCTCCCCGGCCCCCGGCACAGGATTCGCTGCTAACGTGATCGCGGATGATGCCTGGACCAATACCACCGGCTCACCCGTGAACGTGGTTTACTCGATTGTCCCGGTTGGCGTGAACGGATGCCCTGGAGATACTTATACAATGACCATCACCGTCAACCCGGAACCTGTGCTGGCTTCCCTTGTTCAACCGGTTTGCAGCGACCAGCCCCTTGGCTTCAGCCTGGCGACAGCAACCGGGAGCGTTGCCGCCGCTACTTACAATATTATCTCGATCAATTCCAACGGTCTTACAGCTTCGGCTGGTTCCCCGGCCCCCGGCACAGGATTCGCGGCTAACGTGATAGCTGACGATGCCTGGACCAATACCACTGCAGATCCGGTTGATGTTGTTTACACGGTTGTACCTGTTAGTGCATCGGGTTGCGAAGGCAACGCCGGAACAATAACCATAACTGTCAATCCCGAGCCTGTACTTGCAGACCTTAACACGACAATCTGCAGCGATGCCCCGCTGAACTTCAATCTTGCAACAGCTGCCGGGAGTGTCGCTGCCGCTACATACAATATCACTGCCATCAATTCCAACGGTTTAACTGCTTCAGCGGGTGCTCCTGCTGTTGGTAACGGGCTTTCAGCCAACGTGATTGCTGATGATGCCTGGAGAAACACAACGCCTCATGCCGTCAACGTGGTTTACACCATCGTTCCGGTCAGTTCCTCCGGTTGCCCCGGCAACCCGGTTAACATGACTATCAGGGTCAATCCCGAACCGGTTTTGGCAACAACGGGAAAGGAGGTATGCAGTCGTGAACCTCTGAATGTAAACCTGGCCGTCAACCCCGGAGGCGTGGCAGCGGCATCTTATAATATTATCAGCATTAATGCAAACGGGCTTGTCCCTTCCGCCGGTTCACCAGCAGCGGGCAACGGGCTCCCGGCAAATGAAATCGCTGATGACGCCTGGATTAACACGACATCGGCAATAGTCAACGTTGTTTACAGAGTGGCCCCGCTCAGTGCAGATAACTGCGAAGGTAACCCCGTCGATATCACCTTTGCCGTGAAACCTGAGCCGGTTATTTCCCCGAACCAGACAGTAAATGTCTGCTCCGGCAACCCGCTCGACTATTCAATTACTCTTGATAATTTCACCAATCCGGGAGCAGGCGTTACCTTCACGTGGGGTGCCCCTGTTCTCAACCCGGCAGATCCGGCCTTCACGGGTGGCAATCCGAGAAATACCGCCTCATCAGCCAACATTACCGACACTTTTGTTAATACTCTCGGCATCATTGGAACGGCAACCTATACCGTCACTCCTTATTATAACGGCTGTGCCGGCCAGCCGGTTGATATCGTCATGATGGTTGGCTCCGAACCAGTTCTCGATCCAGGTCTCGATGACTTTGCCTGCAGCAACGATGCCATCGGCCTGGTGCTCAGGGAGGCAGCAGGATCGGTAGCCCCGTCGCATTACAATATTATTTCGGTAAACATGGAGACGGGTCTTTCAGCTGCTTCAACAAATGCCATTGTACCGAATGACAACGCACCCGCAACATATCTGTCAGGCGATATCTTTGAAAACAAAACCGGAGTTGACAAGACCGTCACCTACAGGGTGCAGCCCGTGCTTGCTCCTGACTGTTTCGGTGATCCCGTTGACGTGGTGATGACCATTCGTCCACAGCCGGTGATCGTTCCCGGCCAGACCAGTATTGTCTGCTCAGGTGAACCTATTGATATGGAGATACTTCTCATACCGGCCAACACTCCTGCCGGAGTGAGATTCAACTGGAACGCCCCGGCAATATCCGACGGGTCGGTGCAGGGATCTGCAGGCAGTGGCGTTGAAGCTGACCCGGCCGGTACAGTTCATATCAATGACGTGATACGGAATTATTCATCGGCAGCCATCACGGCTACATACAGGGTAACCCCGGTGAGCGCTGAAGGATGCCGAGGCGAAGAGGTAGCGGTTATCATTACCATAAATCCTGAGCCGCTGCCCAAGCCGATATCGGGACGGGCTGACCTTTGCGCGGGAGAGCTTGCCCCGGTCGTGTACTCTGTTTCCCCGGTTAGCGGCTCATCGTTCCATTGGACAGTTGACCCGGCTGTCGGAACAAAGACATTCGATTTCAACACCAACGCTATAATGATCACTGCTGCTACCGTGGCAGGAACTGGTAATATTAGCGTTTACGAAACAAATTCGCTGGGCTGTTCCGGAGCCCCGTTCACCTTGCCCGTCAGGGTATGGGACAGCCCCGATCCTGAAAATATTACGGGTGAACAAACGGTTTGTGCCTACAGCACCCATACATATAGCGTGACACACAGACCGGGATCAGTCTACAGCTGGACCCTCCCGGGCGGAGCTGCCCTGGTTGGAAACCCCTCCGGGAATTCAATCCAGGTCGTGTTTGGAAACGTGGGCGGGACCATTCTTGTCCGCGAGACCAATATTGCCGGATGCATCACTGACCATGATCCGCTGGCTGTAACCGTTAACCCGCAGCCAACGGCCAACATCACGAACGGCGGAACCATGTGTGACGGCGGAACCAGGGCCCTGACCGTGTCATTTATCGGCACTGCCCCGTTCAGCTTCACCTACGCGATCAACGGGACTCCCCAGGCGCCCATTTCAACCAGCGATAATCCCTATATACTGAATGCAACCCTTGCCGGCACCTACTCGGTTGTAAACGTGACCGACAACACTGGTTGTACAGGTCCTGGCTCCGGAACCGCGACAATCACCTATTTCCCGAAACCAACGGGTATAATAAGCGGCACGGCAGAACTATGCCGGGGAAGCCAGGCAACCATAACAATGACTTTTACCGGGGTGCCGCCTTATACATTCACGTACACCGACGGAACCACACCGGTGACCGTTACCAACCATCCCAACAGCGTTTACACGGCGAACGTGTCGCCATCCGTGTCATCAACTTATACTCTTGTTTCACTGAATGATGGAAATAATTGTGATGGCGTCCTTTCAGGTCAGGCAACAATAAACGTTAATCAACCGCCTTCACTGAGCCTTACCGGAACAGATCTCATCTGTCATAACGTGCCCACGGGTGCTGTCGATCTGACCATAACCGGCGGAACTTCTCCTTTCGGTATATCATGGACCGGGCCAAACGGGTTCACTTCAACTGCTGAAGATATATCAGGGCTTAACGAGGGATATTATGCCGTTACCGTGAGCGATTCAAAGGGATGTCATGCAACGGCCAACATCACAATCATGCAGCCTCGTCCGCTTTATGCAGCGGTTGACCGCACGAACGTGACATGCTATGGCGCTGACGATGGTACGATAACCATTTCCGGTTCTGATGGCGGTTCAGGATTTTACGAGTACAGCATCGATGGCGGCATTGCCTGGAGTAATGATGTGACTTACACGGGCCTGGCTCCCGGAACGTACGTGGTAATGATCAGGGACCTTGTCAACCCGACATGTATGCTGACGCTCAACCCCGGGCTGCAGATCACCAGTCCGCCGATATTGTCGGGAACAGTCGGTAAGACAGACATAACCTGTCACGGATCACATGATGGAACAATAACCATCTCCAATCCTGCCGGAGGCTACGGGACATACCAGTACAGCCATAACGGCGGAACCGACTGGCAGGATTCACCTGTGTTCACGAACCTTTCCGCCGCAACTTACAGCATGGTTATACGCGACAGGGCTAACCCGCTCTGCAGGATGGATCTTGGCCCAGTGGTGATAAACGAGCCAGATGCCCTGGCAGCCACTGTCAACAGTACTGATGCCACCTGTTTCGGGGCGAATAATGGCACGATAACCATTAGCGGGGCAACAGGAGGTTACGGGGTTTATGAATACTCGATCAATGGCGGGGCAAGCTGGCAGGCTTCAAATACATTCCCGAACCTGTCCCCCGGCACTTACAATGTAAGAATGCGCGACAGGGCCAATCCTGCCTGCACGATCATAATCAATCCTTCGCTGGTAATAACCGAACCGGCCATTCTGTCGGCAACGGTTGCCAGAACCAATGTTACCTGCAACGGTGCCAATGACGGGACAATTACCATCACTAACCCGGCAGGTGGTTATGGAACTTACGAGTACACTGTTGATGGAGGCTCAGTCTGGCAGTCACCGGGTACCTTTACAGGTCTTGCCCCGGGATTTTACAACGTGAAGATCAGGGATGCAGCAAACGTCACGTGCGAGATAACCCTCCGTCCTGCCCTGCAGATAACCGAGCCGGCCGTCCTCTCGGCCAGCGTTGCATCTGTCAATATAACATGTAACGGGGCAGACGACGCTAGAATAACCATTACAAATCCTCTCGGCGGATCGGGAACTTACGAGTACACTGTTGATGGAGGCTCAGTCTGGCAGTCGTCAGGCACCTTTGTCAATTTAGCGCCGGATACCTATAATGTCAGGATAAGGGATGCTGCTAACCCGTCATGCGAGAATATTCTCAACAACGCGTTGGTTATCACTGAACCTCTTCCTCTTTCGGCAACAGTGACCCCGGCGATGATCACCTGTTTCGGGGCCGGCAACGGCATAATAGCGATAAGTAATCCGGCTGGAGGCTATGGTACCTATGAATACACCATTAACGGTGGCATTGCGTGGTCAGCTTCGGGCAATTTCACCGGTCTGTTACCCGGAACTTATGACGTTCGGATGAGGGATGCGGTACACAAAACATGTGAAATCATACTCGATCCGGCGCTGGCAATAACGCAGCCCCCTGTTCTGGCTGCAGATGTTGCAAGAACCAATGTCACCTGTTTTGGCGGTTCCGACGGGACGATAACCGTGAGCAATCCCACTGGCGGCTACGGTACTTACCAGTATACTGTCAATGGCGGTGGTGCATGGCAGGATTCGGGGAACTTCATCGGGCTGGCCCCCGGCATGTACAATGTACAGATCAGGGACGCTGCCAATCCCGGGTGCGTTATAGTTCTCAACAGTGCCCTGCAGATTACCCAACCTGCAATCCTGAACGGGATAATAAGCACGGTCATGGTTACCTGTAACGGGGCAGGAGATGGCATTATCTCCATTACCAACCCCACGGGCGGCTCCGGTAGTTATGAATTCAGCAGCGATGGCGGCCAGAACTGGCAGACAACGGCCACGTTCACTGGTCTTGCACCGGGTTCATATGACGTGAGGATCAGGGATGCCGCTAATACCGATTGCGAAATAATATTAAACCCGTCTGTCTTGATAACCGAGCCTGCAGTTCTGTCGGCTGTTGTTGCAAAGACCGATATTACATGCCATAATGCCAACAACGGCAGGATTGTGATTTCATCGCCCTCGGGAGGTTACGGTACTTATGACTATAGCGTGGATGGCGGTACCAACTGGCAGCAGAACGGGACATTCTCCAATCTTTTACCGGGTTTCTTCAACGTGATGATGCGTGACAGGGTTCGGCCTGCCTGTACCATGGATCTCGGGCTTGTTGAAATAACTGAGCCGGATGAACTTTCAGCTTCCGTTAGCGCGACCATGGTCAGTTGTAACGGGGCGAATGACGGCAGGATAGAGATTACCGGGGCCACCGGCGGCTACGGGGTCTACCAGTACAGTGTCACTGGCGGGAGCGCCTGGCAGTCATCGGGTACTTTCAATTATCTTACACCCGGCACTTATGAAGTAAGGATCAGGGATGCAGCCAACATTACCTGTTACAGGATCCTCGATCCTGCACTGATCATCACTCAGCCTCCCAGGTTAACGGCAACAGTGACAGGAACCAATGTGACCTGTCACGGGGCGAACGACGCGACCATAACCATTTCCTCCCCGGCGGGTGGCTACGGGACTTATGAATACAGCATCAATGGCGGCCTGGACTGGCATTCAGACGGCAGCTTCAATTCCCTGGCTCCCGGCTATTATAACGTGCAGATACGTGATGCGGCCAACCCGTCGTGCGTTGTTGTGCTGAACGGGTCGTTCCGGGTAACCGAACCTGCAGCCCTTGGTGCCGGTGTTGCAAGAACACACGTGACCTGCTTCGGCGCTGACAACGGGACAATAACCATTTCCTCGGCCTATGGAGGATCGGGAACGTACGAGTACACGATAGACGGGACCACCTGGGCTTCGTCTGGAAGCTTTAGCGGACTGGCGCCGGGTATTTATAATGTACAGGTCAGAGACGCGGCAAACCCGGCGTGTGTTGAAGTGATTGATCCCGCGCTGGCGATCAATGAACCAGACGAACTGTCGGCAACGATCACCAGTACAGACATTACCTGCCACGGGGCTAATGACGGCACCATCTCGGTGACAAACCCGGCAGGAGGTTATGGAACATACCATTACAGTATCAACGGTGGCATCACGTGGCAGGGATTTGGTAACTACACCAGCCTGGCCCCGGATACCTACGAGGTTCGGATCAGGGATGCTGCCAACCCGTCTTGCGAGATAATCCTGAATAACGCTGTTACAATAGCGGAACCTGATATCCTGTCGGCAACAATTTCCAGCACCAACGTGAGCTGCTTCGGAGGCGGTGACGGATCAATTACCATCAACAATGCAACTGGCGGGTCGGGTACTTACGAATACAGCATCAATGGCGGTGGTTCATGGAATGCCGCGGGTATATTCACGAACCTCATTGCCGGCGCATATAACATACTTATCAGGGATGCTTCCCACCCGTCATGTATTATTGTTCTTAACAACGCTTACCTGGTAACCCAGCCGGCATTGCTTTCGGCAACGGTTAGCAAGACAGAAGTGTCGTGCCACGGCTTCAACGACGGGACCATAAGCATCACTTCCCCGGCAGGCGGATATGGTACATACGAGTATTCAATAGATGGCGGCCTTAGCTGGCATGCATCCGGATTCTTTAACAATCTTATCCCTGGCACTTACGATGTAAGGATGAGGGATGAGGCTCATCATGGCTGCGCCGTGATCCTCTATCCAAACCTGCTGATCACCGAGCCGATCCGGCTTTCATTGTCAACGACCGGCGATGTAGTGCTTAATTGCCATGGCGACAATAATGGCATGGGCACCTTCTATGCCTCGGGCGGAACAATGCCCTATACTTTCATTGTTGACAATCAGGCGGGAGCCACCGTGGCCGGTCCTGGATTTAACTCGCAGACCTTCTTCAACGCCAGTGCGGGGGTTGTCAATGTTACCGTGGTTGATGCCAACGGATGCTCTGATAATGCCTCCATCCAAATCACCCAGCCCGATGAACTGCTTCCCGGTTCGATTGGCGACGATCAGACCGTATGCAGCGGCGATATACCCGCCGCTATCCGGGAACTGACCCCGGCAACGGGAGGTCCTGGAGCCAGGGTGTTCCAGTGGCAGTCGTCAACAAGTGCAACCGGACCTTTCGTCAATATTGCCGGCGCCAATGGCAATGATTACACACCAACAACTGGAGCCACCTACACCCAGTATTACAGGAGAATGGTGACCTCTGGCACGTGCATGCCGGTTTACAGTGCCGTGGTCGGGGTGTTTGTTAACCCCAGGCCAGTCGCCTTCCTTACCGGTGGCGGTACCATTTGCCCGGGAGAAAACGCTGTTATCCGAATAACAATGCCAGCCGGAACAGGACCGTTCACGGTGGAAATAGACGGGCTGGGAACTATAAATAATTATAACAGCGGTGATGATATAACGGTCAGTCCTGCTGCCACAACTACCTATAGCCTGGTAAGCGTGATCGATGCAAACAACTGCGAGGTTGTTGCACCGTCGCCAAACCTTAGCGGCACGGCTACCGTGACCGTGAGCGATCTGCCGCTAATAACTTTATTCACCCCGCCGGATCCGGTTTGCGAATTCTCGCTTGCCTCGTTCAGAGTGACGGCCACAGGCACCAACCTTACTTACCAGTGGTATGTCGATGATGGAAATTCAATCAGCCCGGTAAGTGACGGCGGAACATATTTTGGAGCGTTAACGCCTACTCTTCAGATATTTAATGCTGTGAGAAGTATGGACGGAAATATCTATCACGTGGCAGTCACGGGCTGCGGAACCACGGTCACCTCAGACGATGCGGTCCTGACAGTGAACACTGCCCCGGAGATAAGCTTGCATCCCAGGGATTCAACGGTATGTCTTGGTCAGAATGCTATCATGGAAGCAGATGCTTCAGGCACAGGTATCACCTGGCAATGGTGGGTGAACAGGGGCTCTGGCTTTGTCCTCCTTTATAATGATTCGCATTTTAGTGGCTCACAGACACGGGAGCTTACCATTACCGATGCACAGTCATCGTTCAATGGCTGGATCTTCAGGGCTGTTGCAAGTGGAGCCTGTGGTGTTCCTGTGTACACCAACTTTGCTGTCCTCAGGGTGATCAATCCACCTGAGGTGACACGTCATCCTGCCCCGGTAGCGGTTTGCGAGGACAGCCCCGCGTCATTCCTGGGTAATGGCAGGGGGTATACCACCCTGCAATGGCAGGTTAACACCGGGGGCGGATGGACAGACCTGAGCGATGGGGCAGATTATATTGGTACCAGCACGCAGCAGCTACTTATATTAAACGCTTCTTCTTCAATGAACGGGAACCTTTACAGGCTGGCGCTCGTTACATCATGCGCCGTGGTGCCTACCGATCCGGCCAGGCTCACCGTGAATGCCAATCCCGTTGTTGACTTCAGCGGTATAAGCCCGATGAATGCCTGTGGCAGTGTTCCGGTCACTCTTAACGGCAACCCGACCGACGGTTCAGGAAGCTACACGCAACACCGGTGGACAGGCGACGTTGGCCCGCTGAACAATTATTTCGTTCAGTCGCCTGAATTCAGAGCGTCCATTTCCGGAACCTATGACCTTAATTACAGGGTAACTGACAGCAACGGGTGTACTGCAAGTGACGACCTTCGGATTATTGTTAACAGCCCGTCGGCCCAGTTCACGTACGACGTTCCAAGCGGTTGTTCCCCGCTTACCGTCCGGTTCAATAAAGATATGAGCGGTATTGATGAATGGTGGTGGGATTTTGATGACGGCACGCCGATAGAATCAACCGAAGCCAGTCCGGAACACGTGTTCGTCAACAATGTTCCCGGTTCAGTCCGTTACTATAACGTCACCCTGAGAGTGAGATCCGGGACCTGTTTTGCTGAATACAGGTCAACAATAACTGCTTACTCTTCAATTGATGCGAGTTTCACACCTGACAATTCGGTAATATGCAGCGGCAATTCAATAACCTTCACTGCATTGCCAGGTGCAAGCAATTATTTCTGGGATTACGGCGATGGCTCATCAGGTTATGGCACCCACTCGGCAAGACACTCGTATACCAATACCGGCACGACGCCCGAGGTACATACGGTTACCCTCACCACCTATACGTTGAACAACTGTACCGATGTACAAACCTATGATATCACCGTGATGCCGGTACCGGTCCCGCAGTTCACCGCTGATCCATGGACACAGGTATTCAAAACTACCGGTAACCCGGTGATATTTACCAATACAACAAATGCAGGTACCTGGAACTGGTTGTGGAGATTCGGGGATGGCACCACGTCGACAGAAATGAATCCGCACCATAATTATACTCAGATCGGGGACTACAATGTGACCCTGATTGCCGGCAATGCCAGCTGCACCGACAGTGTGAAGCACAGCGTGAGTGTTCTGCCCCCGGCTCCGGTGGCCGATTTCGACTCCATACCATCGGGATGTGCGCCGCTGTTTGTGAACATCAGCAACACTTCGCTGAACACCGATCTTCCCGGCACCACCTATCACTGGGATTTCGGTGACGGGAGCACTTCGACTGCAAAGAATCCGACCTATACATACTTCACCCCAGGTTCATACACCGTGCGACTGTATGTTGTCGGTCCGGGCGGCACATCAGATTATAGCCAGGCAGTTCACGCCCATCCGTCACCCAAGGCATATTTCGAGATCACACCGCCCCAGGTTTACGCAAACGACAAGAACGTTCGTTGCTTCAATCTCAGCCAGGGTGGCAGCACTTATCTCTGGGATTTCGGGGATGGCGAAACATCGACTGAAGCTGAACCAGTTCATAAGTACATGAAGGAAGGAGTGTATGACATCTCCCTCACTGTAACTTCGGCCAATGGCTGTACCGATCAGTACATACTTTCACCTGCAGTTACGGTACTTCCTGTCGGTGAACTAAGATATCCCACAGTCTTTATCCCCAACAAGACGGGTCCGATTGAAAGATCCGATCTGCCCACGGGCGGTCTCGAGACCGATCAGTTCTTCTATCCCCCGATAAGACAGCTGGTCCTTGACTATAAACTGCAGATCTTCAACAGATGGGGTGTACTGATATTTGAGACACATGACATCAATACCCCGTGGAACGGCTATTATAAGGGTGAATTGTGTCCGCAGGGAGTGTACGTATGGCTTGTGGAAGGCAAGTTTGCTGACGGGAAGCCTTACAAGAAAGCCGGTAATATAACATTGCTGCATTGATCCGGATACGGCTTCATCCGTATTTTTCAGGGTTCTGAGGCATTCACCGGAGTTTCAATGACAAAACGGGCCGTCTCATTTGAAACAATGAGACGGCTTTTTTTTATGCCTGCCGGTTAGCCAGTCGTGCAGGGTAAAAATATTCAGTAACCATTAATTTTTCCCTGATTTTTCTTTTTTCTGGCCCTGAAGGTTTCTAATATTGTTATTGCAATACAAACTTAATTCATTGTGGTTGGTTTCGATCTGATGGACGCATTTGCCGTGCAAATGACAGAGGGGAAGGATACGCACTGGCCTGGAGGAGTCCGCAGGCAGGCAAGGTATTCATGAATAATGCCGCATCATGACTGGTAAAGCTGTTTTTCTGGAATAATATATTGTCTAACTGCATTTTAAAATTCGTGCCTATGAAACAAAACCTACTTGTTTAACCAACGGGTAAGGCAGTCCGCCCAGCCAGATTCCATTTAGGGCTGCAATGATTATAAAAGCAGGGCTTATAACCCAAATCAACAATTTAAATCATCAACAAAAATGAAAAAGATCATTTATGTCGTGGCAACCTGTTTATTATTTGCAGGTTGTGAAAAATATGCTCCGGAACAGGACAGCCAGGATATTGAAAAAAGAATGTTGAGCGGTCCTGAAACGATCCTGAAGGAGAACCTCGACCTAGCGGCACAAATCCTGGTGGAAGTCATGCAGGAAGAAGCCGTTGCAAACGAGATTTCAGTGCTTTACAATGATGACAGATCCTTCTGGATGCTTTCTTTCGAGGATCTGTTCAATGAAGCCAAGAGCAGTTCCTTTTCTGTACTCAGGGAGAGGTTTCTGGACAAGTGTGCCGTAACCGGGACAAAAGGTACCTGGCAGGACCTTGCAAATTTCCTGGCCAGGAACGGCGCCTATATTTATTGTCCCTATCCTTCAAGTTTTTATCCAAAGGGTACCAGGGTGGTGACTGTGGCAGCTCACCCGATAGACAATGATAAAGAGGGGGCTGGTTACCGGTTTGAAGGCAAGATTGTTCAGAGGGTCACTGTGAATGAAAGATATGCCGACGCCAGCCCGGTTATTCTTATTATGCCGCCTGATGAGAAAGAATCCGGAACCTTGTCCGCTGATATCCTGACTGCGGACCTGGCAAAGGGAGACCCGGTGTACGAGGTGAAAATAGGCAAAATCAGATGTGCAAATTATTGCGGAGGACTTTTTGAAGGTGAATTAGAACTTAGAATCACACGCGGTTATCCGGAATTTAATATTTCAACTGGAGCTGTAGAAGGAAAATTTTCGGTTGTGATTCCGGTTGATTATCCAAGGTCATATGCAAAAGCAGCTATAAAAGATTATAAAGTTCATTCAAATGCAGGTTGGTATTCTGTAAACCTTCCGTGGGATACCAATTGGAGAACGAATAAAGTTCAGCAAATAATTATGGTTTATGAATATGATAATGTTAAAGAAACTACAGTTAGTTCGTCTGTTGGATATAAAAAGGATAATGTAAGTCCCACTGTTTCAGTAGCGGTTAAAGTAACTTATAGAGGTGATTTCCTAGGTATTAATGAATGGGACAGAGATTGGTTTATTGCCACTAATACTAAACCTGGAATTGAAGATGAGTTAAAAGATGGTTGGGTAGTTAGGAAGACATGTGATGATTTAAAAATGACTACTCCATTAAGAACAATTAATTAATTGAAAAGGGGCTGTTTGAAAATGCTTATTTACATCTTCTTGTATTCGTGCATCATGAAAAATCAAAAGAAACTAAATGAAAAAGCCAGTAACTTAATCATTTAATAATGATTGCATATTAATATTTATAGATTCTTTTTGTGATATCACTGAATAAGAGAAATTCTTACAGCTTCTTAAGCAGCCCCTAATTAATAATTTAAAAATGAAAAAAAAGATTTTGTTATTTACTTTATTATTTTCCATTACAGATTCATTGTTTGCAGTTTATCAATCTTATTTCGACAGTCTGAAATATAGTTTCTCATTTATTTATTATAAAGATTTATCTGATACGTATGGAGGGGGTGATGTGTTTTCTGGTGAAATTAATATCACAAAATCTTGGTATGGAGCATCCATAAGTTTTGGCCATTTTCAGTCTCAGTCTACCTTTATTTTAACAATTCCCATTGATGATGTGAATTCAATGATTAATATTCCTTTTGAGGAGATGGCTATTATGAAGATCGGGACTTTATCAATTGAGATAATACCGGTTCGAAATAGATGGTTAATAACTGAATTGCTCGTTGGAATTGCTTATGGAAAAGCAAATCAATCCTGTTATAAGAGTGTAGATTTCAGTTATAATACAATTGAAGAAAGATTCAATTATTTATTACGAGATTATCAATTAATTAGAAAAGATCATTTTGGTTACCAGACTGGTATCAATCTGACTATATATCCTTTTCGAAAAATAGGTCTGAAGTTAAGTGCAAAGTTACAGGATTTAAACCACGGAGGCACATTTTTTCTTATTGGAGGAGGTTTATGTTTTAAATATTGAGATAGTTATGAAATATGTTCTATTGACTTTTTCGATTCTTTTTGTATCCTACTTAAGGGGTTTTAATCAGGAAAGTCATTTGGTTATACGAACAGGCGTTGGTTATTATATGGATACTTTTACAACAGATGACGGACCTGTTATATGGGTTGAAGGGGGATACAGAATTAAAACAGGATTTAATTTAAATGCTAGACTTTCAATGGCTTCGATGAATTGGAGAATCAGATCTGGTCCATTTGAAGGATATGAAACAGTTCAATTAAGACAAATGGGTGATATTACTTTCTCAAAACCTATAAATATTAAAAGCCAACATTTTCTCGAACCAGGACTTGGCTTCAAGATTAAAAAAGAATACTTACTTATTCCAAGCTTTTCACAAATTTCAAATTCAAATGGTTTTTTTATATCAACAAGTTATAGTCGAATTTTTTATGAAATAGGTTTAGACCTTTATATCGACTATTATTACCGGTTCAGTTCCGGATTTTTCCTGGGTTTGCGGGCTGATACCAATGTTATATGGGCCCTCGGTTTTGAGGGACTTACCATATCCCCCCTGTTCGGATTCAGGTTCTGATTTATGAATGATACCGCGGGAACTTCAGATCAGGTAATTTTTGTTTATTGATCCCTCAGGAGAACCATTCAGATCCACTGAGGTTATTTCTTGATAAGCCGATAATCCCTGATCTGTCGGTTGCCTCTGTCCGGCCAGGCCGCTACACCGCCGGATTCAGCATGCTGCAATGATTATTTTGAAGTGTATCTTCCTGCGATCCAACCTTTATTTAAAACGTATGGCTTACGGATCACCGGAAAGCTAGCTCTGAGAGAGCGTAGACATTAATAACCCCCGGCGCCAGCCGGGGGGCAAGTCACCAAAGAAAAGGAGCCCGGAAAAGACAACCGCTCCTGTTTTCCGCCGTTTGCGCTGAAGCCATTTCCCGCTCCAAATAACAAGGAGCGGTTCGCGCCTTTTCCGGTCTGCCCGCGCACCGCCGGATTCAGTATGCTGGTATTGCGACAGGTATTTGTTTTTCCATTAAACTGTTGGCGGCTCTTGAAATTACATATTACGCCCCTTCAGGGCTTATTGTCACTGGTGATCCTATCCCCCGGCTGTCGCCGGGGGGTAAGTCACCAAAGAAAAAAGCCCGGAAAAGGACACTGTACATCAGGCGGAAACAAAAAGATATCCCCGGCAGCAAATCAGCACGCCACCGGGGATCAGGGTCAGGGCGACCAATCGTTCGGGGCGAACGAAGACCAGACTTTCAGAAGAAATGCAGCGAGTGGTCCGAGTTAGTTGAAGGAAAATAATCTTTAGATGAATCCCCCGGGTGAGGATAATAAACAGGCAGGTTTTTATCAACATGCATGGCAGACAATATTTAACGTAATGCGACTTTCAGCTGCAATATACAAAAAACCGGGGCCAGAAAATCTTTTTCCTGTAAAAAAAAATTCAGGCCGGAACATAACTGCGCCTTGTCCTGCAGTAACGGATCATATAACCCTCCTGCCTGAGTTCGTGAATCAATCTTTTAACAGTTCTGATGCTTACATCTAGCAGTATTGCCAGCTCTTCAGGAGTTCCTGTACCCTTTAACGAAATGAGACGAAGAACCCTGATCTTCATATTTTCTTTCTGAAAACGTGTCATGATACTGGAGTAATTGAGACAGGTTGACTTTCGATATAAACTTAATAAAATTTTGCTAAAACTCCAAAAGTTTAGCCAGCAAAATTCAGTGTTTACAGGGGAAAGCGATAACAAATTATCGAAAATCAGGAACAGGGAATTTAGGGTTTGGATCATTCACCAAACCTTGATGCCTGCCTGGTATACATCCTGTGGTAGATCCCCCGGGCTTTCATCAGTTCGTCGTGGGTCCCGGTCTCGGAAATCTCTCCGTTGCTGACAACGATTATCCTGTCAGCGAATGAAATATTTGTCAGTCTGTGACTTATGAGTATCGTTGTGCGTCCCCTGACGACTTCCCTGAACCGGCTGAATATTTCATACTCGGTGTCTGAATCAAGGGCGCTTACAGGCTCGTCGAGTATCAGTACGGGAGCATTGCGGAAAAGAGCCCTGGCCAGGGCCAGCTTCTGCCACTCCCCCCAGCTTAGCTCACGGCTGTCGTCAAAGAGGTTGCCGATAACGGTATCATAACCTGCAGGCAGATTGTTTATCATATCATGAACATGCGAAACGGCAGCGGCTTTTCTGATTCTGGTTTCAGCGTCGGCAGCTTCGAGATCTCCTATCCTAATATTCTCACCGGCGCTCATGTTGTAAAGCATGAAATCCTGAAATACGACTGAAAACATCTTTCTGTAGGCGTCCGGATCAATATTCCTGATATCTGTGCCGTCGTATCTTATTACACCCGAATCGGGATCGTACAGCCTGGTGATAAGCCTTACAAGCGTGCTTTTGCCGGCGCCGTTGGGCCCGGCCAGGGCTACAATTTCGCCTCGTCCAACAGTAAATGATACATTTTTCAGGGTATGACTCGTGTTGCCGGGATATGTGAATGACAGATCCCTGACCTCGAGGCCTGTCCTGAGAATGGAAGCGGGCATCTGCGGTTCGGCCGCCTTTATGCTTTCCTTGAGATTCAGAAACTCAAAGGTGTCGCCGATGAAAAGACTGTCTTCATATAATCCGGCAAGTGAACCAAACAGATCCCTGATATATGACATGCCCTGCCTGAAGGCAAGAATGAACATTGCCATCTGACCGAGGGTCAGGTTTCCACTTGTCGCACGGCCCGCAACATACACCAGGAGTAACAGCAGTGCAAGCGCTTTAACCGTGTCTGACAGGATCCCGATCAGTGTCCTTTTCCTGATTATCCTGAGCTCCTCTTCCTTCTGCCTTGCAAATGCAGTTTTAAAAAGTGAAATGAAATAATTGCCCGTTCCAAACAATCTCAGCTCCCTTGATGGCCTGTCGCCCGTGAGCAGCCAGCTGAAGTAAGCGGATTTCCTTGCGTCAGGCGTGCGGCTGCGCTGAAAATTGTACAGTATGTCTGCGAAATGAAGCCGCAGCCAGATCCCGGGTACATTCACCGCAAGCAGCAGCACAACCAGGCCCCAGTGCAGGGAGAAAAGCACGCCTGCCATGAGAAGCAGCGAGACAGCACCCCTGAACATCGAAATGATATTGTTCAATATGCTGTTCGGCCTCCATGGAGCTTCAGAAGTTGCCCTTGAAAGACAATCATAATAGGCGGGATGCTCGAAATTGATCAGATCGAGCCTTACCGATTTGGAATGAAGCAGGCCGAACATGTACGATTCGAGCTTTATCGACTGGTTGCGGCGGATATAATTACCTGCCCCGGTCGATACTTCGTCAAGGAAATAAATCACCACAACGGCAATGATCAGCCCGATAATCTCCGGTATCCCCGAACCGGCAGACACGGTTTCCGTTATCCTGTCGATTAAAAGCCTGATCAGGAAAATCAATGCGAGTGGAAGAAAACTCTGAAGAAGGGAAATCAGAATGTTTGCTGCAGCCCAGCCCGGTGCACTTTTCCATACAAGCCCGAGCGAATCCCTGAACAATCTGGCCTTTTTATTCATCTGGAATGAAAACAGGTTCCCAATTTACTTAAAATTAACTTATACGGCCAGACCTTTCCAGTACTTCCATAATTTTCATATGCTGCCGTAAACCAGGCATGATCGGGAATGTATCAATAGCACTTGCCCAAGTGACATATATCATTTGTTTAGTTGCCATATATCAATCATCTGTAGATTCTCAGAATAGCTGAGCTGGTTTGAGCCGGCTGGTTCCTGTATGGGGCCCGGCTTGATATGCGTTGAAATCGGAGCGGATCCGGCTCAGCTTTGAGCTTTCCGGATCTTGTTTTTTAATGATCTTCTGATCCTCATGATCGTGGCTGAAAGTCGATTCAGAAAATAGTCCGGTTCAGGCTTCATGTAGCGCCTCAGAGCAACCGGCGTTCCTTCCGGGTATTCGATCCCGGTGACCTTTCCGACAATCAGATTTTCCGGCAGTGCTTCATCTTCGTACAGGTTGCAATCGCCTCTTGTAACAACAAACACCTGGTTGTTCTTCTCAAATTTCCTTACTATCCTGTGCATGACAAAGCCCGGATCAAGTCTCCAGACCACAATATCGCCTTTTTTAAGGGCCGGGATATCGGCTGGTTCGATATAGACAAGCGAGCCGGGTTTTATAGATGGATACATGCTGAAGCCTTCGGCCCGCAGCTTAAGTGTTTTACCCTCCGAAAGCAGTGTCAGCCCGACCTCGTTCAGCGGTAAAAGATCCTGTTTATTCATTCCTGAGGAGATATTCAATGATGCTTCTGTCGGGTCTGAATGACAGTGTGGCGATTGGTACTTTCGAGCACATCATTGAAACAGAGCCAAGAAACCTTGCTATCATATCGGGGCTGTAGTTATGCTGAATGCTGTTTGCAACAACATAGGAGACTGCCGAGGCTTCCCTTAACGGGTATAATTCATTTTCGGAACCGTGTTCAATGAAGAATATTTTGGTAAGCGGTGCTTCCCTTGGGCCGTCATTCCTGTTGACAGGGGTGTTGTACATCCTGTATACGCCGTCGGTGTTCCTTATTATCAGACGGTCATCGTGGATTACCTGTGCGCCAACGTTATCCCAGAGCTTTGACATGGTGGTCTTGCCTTTTCCGGAGATTCCGCTGAAAAGATAACCCTTTCCGCCATAATAAACTCCCGAGGCATGGATCATTATGTCCGCCTTTATTGCCGTCAGATAGTAAAGGATAAGCCCGTCGAGGGGGTATTCAAGCGGATCGGTTTCAAAGCCGGCATTCTCGAGATAAAGATCCCATTCCCTGAGAGTGAGGGAAAATTTCAGCGTGGCCCTTTTGTTGCTTATAGACTCCGGGAAATTGGTCGTCAGCAGCATGTCGCCGTTTTCCTTGTATACGCTCCAGAAATTTTCGCATCTGCTGAGCTTGTAACCCTTTATTTCCACGAGGTAGGGAGCTACGAACAACCGTTCCGAGTCCTCACCCGGCCTGAAGATCCCATGGTGCACCCTGATCCTTACGTCATAATCCGAACGCGGGATAATGTTAAGATGAAAACGTTCATCAGGAACCAGCTCCGGTCCGTCGTCATACGATTCCAGCCTTATATTGTATCCGGCAATATTCAGATTATACTCTCTCATAAGGAGTCTGATTTATAAACCTTTTCCTGATTAACGGAATTATGACGGGAATATTATTTTATAACCTGATGATGAGATAATTACTCATGTTTTCCATAAACGCCAATACATCTCGCGTTGCGGTTTCGGATTCAATATCAAATTCTTCCGTGAATCTTTCCACAATTTCCCGAATATTTTTTTCCCCGTCTATCAGTTCCCAGATGAAGGCGCCTGATTCGTTGAGGGTAAACAACCTGTTCATATCTGCTATATTGTTGGCCAGGGGAACCAGAACGTATTCGTTCCCCGTCTTTCTGGTTACAATATCGGGAGAATGGGAGACAACTGAATCCAGGTCGATCATAATAATTTAAATATAAATCAAATGTAGTAAAATTTATTGTTCCTATTTTTGTCGGTTCAACGCAATGAATTATGGGAAGGAAAACAAGGGGAAGAAGGAAGAAGGGAGATATTCCGGTCGAGGCAACTAAAAAACTGGTACGGGAGATACTTGAAAAAGATCCCAGGCAGGGTTTTAATTACAGGCAGATAGCAAAGAAGCTCAATTTCAGCGATACTGATAAAAAGCAATTGATCAGGGAGATATTGGAAGAGCTTTCAGCAGACGGATCGGTTGTTGAGGTACAGCAGGGGAAATACAGGTCGGCGCGGATACCAAAAAGAGGATCCATAACGGGGACGGTGGATATGACAAGAATGGGATATGGTTTTGTCGTTTCCGACGACATTGAGGATGATGTATTTGTTACCTCAAAGAACCTTAAAACAGCTTTGCATGGCGATAAGGTGAAGGTTCTTCTGTTTGCCGGGAAAAAGGGATCGAGGCCCGAGGGAGAGGTGATTGAGATAATTGAAAGATGGCGTACATCATTTGTGGGCACTGTTGAGGTGATGCCGAACTTCGCTTTTCTTGTTCCCGATAATAAGAATATGCCTTTCGATCTTTTCATTCCTGCCTCGAAACTTAATGGTGCGAAACAGGGGCAGAAGGCAGTTGCAAAAGTCATCGACTGGGATCCCAAATCAAGAAACCCTGTGGCCGAGATAATTAACGTCCTGGGTTATCCCGGGCTGAATGAGACGGAGATGCATGCCATTCTTGCAGAATTCGGACTTCCGGCTCATTTTACCGAAGAGGTTGAAAGAGATGCTGAAAAAATCCCGGGTCAGATTACGGAGGCTGATATACAGTCAAGGCGCGACTTCAGGAATGTTCCCACTTTTACTATAGATCCGGCTGATGCCCGCGATTTTGATGATGCCATTTCGCTGAGGAGGCTGGAGAATGGAAACTGGGAGGTGGGTATCCATATTGCCGATGTCACCCATTATGTGAAACCGGGAACTCTTACGGAAGAAGAGGCCAGACAACGGGCCACATCAGTTTATCTGGTTGACAGGGTGGTTCCCATGCTGCCGGAGAGACTCTCTAACGAAATTTGTTCGCTCAATCCTTCAGAGGACAAGCTTACATATTCAGCTGTTTTTGAATTGAATGAGAAATCGGAAGTTATCGATGAATGGTTTGGGCGGACAATCATCAACTCCGACAGGAGGTTCTCATACAAGGAGGCCCAGCTGGTTATCGATACCGGTGAGGGGGAGATGTGTGATCAGCTCCTGCCGCTGAATCGCCTTGCTCAGCAGCTCCGCTCTCGAAGATTATTGCTGGGAGCCTTTTCTTTTGAAAGGGTGGAGGTTCAGTTCGACCTCGACAGTGAAGGCAAGCCCCTGGCAATTAAATTCCGCGACATGGGCACTGCCAACCAGCTTATCGAGGAATTTATGCTTCTTGCCAACAGGAGGGTGGCGGAATTCATCGGGAAAAAACTCAGGGCACAGCCTTTCGTTTACAGGGTCCATGATAAACCCGATCAGGAGAAGATCAGCAATTTCAGGCATTTCATAACCCGGTTCGGGTATAAATTGCCTGAAAATATCGGCAATCTGCCACAGGCAATGAACAGGTTGTTCAGGGAAATTGCCGGAAAGGATGAACAGAACATCATCGAAACAATAGCTCTCAGGGCCATGGCCAAAGCGGTTTATTCAACAAAGAATATCGGGCATTACGGGCTGGCCTTTAAATACTATACCCATTTCACCTCTCCCATAAGGCGCTATCCCGACATGATGGTCCATCGCCTTCTTACTGCGTATCTGAATAAGGAGAACCCTGAAAACCGGAACTCACTTGAAAAACTCTGCGAGCATTCCTCAAAAATGGAGAGGTTCGCAACGGAAGCCGAAAGGGCTTCGATAAAATACAAGCAGGTCGAATTTATGAGCGACAAAACCGGACAAATATTCGATGGTGTGATTTCCGGTGTCACTGAATGGGGTATTTATGTTGAGATAATTGAAAACCAGTGTGAGGGGATGGTTAGTGTTAAAGATCTCAATGATGACTTCTATGAATACGACGAGGAGAATTATTGTCTCAGGGGTCGTTCAGCCGGGCGGACCTATACCCTGGGCGACAGGGTTAAGATTGAAGTGGTTCGGGCCGATCTTCAGAAAAAGCAGCTGGATTACAGGCTGATTATTCTGTGATCCTGTTTTCCTGATCATTTTCAATGATCCTCAGCAGCTCATCGGCTGCCGATTCCTGCGGAACATTTCTCAGTACGGGAGTTGTGCCCCTGTAGATATGGACCTTGCCGTTTGCCGCTCCCACATATCCGTAATCGGCTCCCGCCATTTCTCCCGGACCGTTTACGATGCAGCCCATAATTGCTATTTTCAGTCCTTTCAGATGCATGGTCTTTTCCTTTACCTTTTTGATTGCATCCTGAAGGTCGAACGAGGTTCGTCCGCAGGTGGGACAGGAAAGGTACGTCACCCGGGTGATCCTGGCTCCCGTGGCCTGCAACAGGGAGAAAGAGAGTTCCCTGAGCTTGTAGTCAGGGATTGTGCCGGCAGCGGAGATGCATATTCCATCAGCCTGGCGCGTGATGAAAAATTTTCCCATAGTTGCCGCAGCCTTGATTGCAAGTTTCTCCGGATCATCCCCGGCAAACTCCCCGTGGAGTATGAATCCCCTTTCAGCTTCATGACCGACTACTGGTTTCCCGGGTGCTTTGAAACTGACAACCCGGCCCTCGTATGTGACTCCCGATTCATCAATGAACTTTCCGTTGCCGGCAATAAACACCCCGGGCCTGTATCGGATGCCGCGATCCCTGAAATTCAGATTGTTTTCCGGTATGGTTACCCTGCCTTTATCTCCGGCAATGGCTTTGAGAATTTCCCTGGCAACGGGAATTTCATTTTCAGGAGCCTCCGACAGCGAAACCCTGATGGTATCGCCGATTCCTTCTGCCAGAAGGGCTCCGATCCCAGCCGCCGACCTTATTCTCCCGTCCTCGCCCTCGCCGGCCTCGGTTACACCCAGATGCAGCGGATACGAAAATCCCTTCTCCATCATCATCCTTGTGATGGCAAGAGTGGCCCTGATCATTTCCCCCGAATCCGATGATTTCATTGACAGGACAAGCCGGTGGAAATTTTCGGCCCTGAATATTTCAATGAATTCCATCGCCGAGACCGCCATGCCTTCAGGAGTGTTCCCGTAGCGGGTCATTATTCTGTCGGAAAGTGACCCGTGATTGACCCCTATCCGTATTGCCGTCCCATATTCATGACATATTTTTATCAGAGGTAAAACTCTCGAGTGTATTCTTTCAAGTTCCGATTCATATTCTTTCTCCGACAATCTTACTTCGGTAAAGGAAGCTCTTCTGTCAGCATAGTTACCCGGATTGATCCTCACCTTTTCAACGATCCGCGCAGCTGTTTCAGCGGCCTGGGGGTTGAAGTGAATGTCGGCAATCAGCGGGGTATCGTATCCGGCCTTGAGCAGTCCCTTCTTTATGCCGGCCAGGTTCTCTGCTTCCCTTATGCCCTGTGCCGTAAGTCTGACGAAATCGGCACCTGCCTCGATGATCCTGATGCACTGTGCAATGGATGCAGCAGTATCGAGGGTGCTCGTGGTGGTCATCGACTGGATCCGCACCGGATGATTGCCTCCAAGCGGAACTGATCCGATAGTGATAACCGGTGATTTATATGCTGTTTCCCTCATTTTCTAAAAGATCTGCTCAGTTTGCCTTAAGTTAACCTGCTGAAAAGATACCAGGTGCCTGTTATTCAATGTCCTGTTCCGGGGAAGGAAGCCTGATTGCAGATCAGCCCCGATTATTCTTTCCGGCATGAAAAACTTTTTCATGTATCATTAAGTCAGTAATCCCTCAGCCTCTTTCCCATTCCGCCCCGTCTTTCCTGTCTTTAAGGATAATGCCTGCTTCCTTGAGTTCGTTCCTGATCTTGTCAGATGTCGCAAAATCTTTTCTTTCCCTTGCATCCTGGCGGAGGTCGATGATTATTTTCATAAGCTCGCCGGTAAGCTTTTCATCGGCGACTGATACCGGTGCTGCTTTCAGTCCCAGGATATCGAAAACAAAGGTTTTAAATAGTTTTTTAAGCGATCCGAGGTCAGCAGCACTGAGTTTTTCCTTGCCGTCATTTACCTGGTTAATGTATTTCACTCCCTCAAAGAGATATGAAAGCAGGACGGGAGTGTTCAGATCGTCGTCAATCGCATCAAAGCATTTTTTTTCAAGAGCGCTGATATCCAGTGTTGATTTTTCGGAAGGTCCGGTTTTCTCAAGTGTTTCAAGTCCCTTGAACAGTCTCTCCAATCCCTTTTCCGCTGATTTAAGGGCTTCATTCGAAAAGTCGACAGTACTCCTGTAATGGGCCTGAAGGATGAAGAACCTGATCGTCATCGGGCTGTATGGCTGTTCAAGCAACGGATGATCGCCGCTGAAAAGCTGATCGAGCGTTATAAAGTTACCAATCGACCTGGCCATTTTCTGGCCATTGATGGTTATCATATTGTTGTGCATCCAGTATTTTACCGATTCCTTTCCGAGAGCCGCGGTCGACTGTGCTATCTCACACTCATGGTGAGGGAACATCAGGTCCATGCCGCCGCCATGGATGTCAAATACTTCGCCCAGGTATTTTATGCTCATTGCCGAGCACTCCATGTGCCATCCGGGGAATCCGTTGCTCCATTCAGAGGGCCACTTCATAATATGACCTGGCGTGGCTTTTTTCCACAGTGAGAAATCAAACGGGCTGCGCTTCTCATCCTGTCCGGCCAGTGAACGGGTATTTGCCTGGAGCTCTTCAAGCACACGGCCCGAAAGCTTCCCATAGTCATATTTCTCACTGTACTTTTTTACATCGAAATAAACCGATCCGTTTGATTCATATGCGTAGCCTTTTTTCAGGATCTTCCTGATAAACTCCTGCTGTTCGATTATGTGTCCCGAAGCCCTTGGTTCAATCGACGGCTTGAGGGTATTCAGCTGATCCATGTTCCTGTGGAAGGTATTCATATAATTCTGCACGACCTCCATTGGTTCAAGATGCTCGGCCCGGGCCGCCTTCAGGATCTTATCCTCCCCCTCATCCGAGTCATTTTCGAGATGTCCTACATCGGTGATGTTGCGGACATATCTTACCTTATAACCCAGATGCAACAAGTATCTGTACAATACATCGAAAGTGATGGCCGGCCTGGCATGGCCCAGATGGGCATTGCTGTAAACCGTCGGTCCGCAGACGTACAGCCCTGCAAACGGGGGCCGGAGAGGTTCAAACAGTTCCTTCTGCCGTGTCAGACTGTTGTATATCGTGAAATTATTATGCATGCATCTGTAATTTGGTTTAGCAAAAGTAAGTTAAATCTTTATTTTTTTGCGTTTTTAAAAATCATTCCTACATTTGCACCCACGAATCAAATATTCCTTCCTGTCAGGATCGTTTGATTTTTATTGAGAAGGGTGGAGAGATTAGGCTCACTGAAACCCTGGCAACCAGACTGCAGTCATCCTGAACCGGATGAGGCTGGAAAAGGTGCCAAAACCTAATCCCTGGAAAAGGGAGATGATAAAAATGGACAAGGAGCAATGAAAAAGATTTTTCTTACCGATATTACAAAATCACCGATCATGCCTATGTGCATGTGCTGGTAACGGACAGTAACTTACATACTGATACCCGTTTTATTCCCCCCAAACTTTTTAATAATGGATTTGTTTTTCAGATAGATCTTAGTGGATTATTATTATTCTTAAATCATAATAAAATGAATACAAGGAACATACAATTTGAGACATTGCAGGTACATGCAGGGCATAATCCCGACAGTGACACCCTTTCGAGGGCAGTACCCTTGTACCAGACAACATCATATCTTTTCAGGAGTGCTGAGCATGCAGCAGCGCTTTTCGACCTTTCAGAAGCCGGTAACATATATACACGGATAAACAATCCCACCACCGATGTTTTCGAGAAGCGGGTTGCCGCCCTCGAGGGAGGTGTTGCCGCACTTGCACTTGCATCGGGGCATGCCGCACAATTCATTGCACTCACAACCTTAATGAAGGAGGGTGATAATTTCATAAGCTCACCTTATCTTTATGGAGGCACCTTCAATCAGTTCAAGGTCACCCTTGCCAGGTTCGGCATTGAGGTGAGGTTTGCACCCGGACTTGATCCCGAATCATTCGCAGAACTGATCGACGACAGGACGAGGGCAATATATGTTGAGACATTAGGTAATCCGGGATTCGATATACCTGATTTTGATGCCTTTTCAGCCCTGGCACGGAAAAATGGACTGCCACTCATAGTCGACAACACATTCGGCGGCTGCGGATACCTGTTCAGGCCGATTGATCATGGGGCAAACATTGTCACCGAGTCAGCCACCAAATGGATCGGCGGACATGGCACCAGCATTGGCGGCGTGATTGTCGACGGAGGAAATTTCGACTGGAGGAACGGACGGTTCCCGCTGTTCACCCAGCCTTCGGAAGGCTATCACGGCTTTGTATTCAGTGAAAAATTCTCACCTGAGTCACCTGCAGGAAACATAGCTTTTATTGTGAAAGCCAGGGTGGAAGGATTGAGGGACCTGGGATCGTCGATAAGCCCTTTCAACTCATTCCTGCTTCTTCAGGGGCTCGAAACGCTGTCGCTGAGGATGGAAAGGCATGCATGGAACACCCTTGAACTTGCAAAATGGCTTGCCGCACATCCCGGCGTGGAAAAGGTGAACTACCCGGGGCTGCCCGGAAATCCCAATTATGAGCTGGCCTGCAAGTACCTTCCAAAAGGGGCCGGCGGCGTTTTGAGCTTTGTGCTTAAAGCCAGCAGGGAAAAAGCCGCAAAGCTTGTTGAACATCTTAAGCTTGTGAGCCACCTTGCCAATGTGGGCGATACCCGGACACTGATCATTCAGCCTGCTACCACCACACACTCGCAACTTTCCGATGAGGAGCGTGCCGCAACCGGAATTGAACCCGGATTATTCAGAGTATCAGTGGGCATAGAACATATTGATGATATAATATATGATTTTGAACAGGCATTTAAAAAGGTATTATGACAAGGGAAACGTTAAGGATCGGACTGTTCGGTTACGGATGCGTGGGTCAGGGGCTCCATGATGTTCTCAACAGCAGCAGCGGACTCAGAACGGATATCGTGAAGATCTGCGTTAAGGACCGCAGCAAGAAACGGAGAATTGCCATGTCAAACTTTACCTTCGACAAGAATGATATTCTCAATGATCCTTCCATTAATCTTGTGGTGGAGCTTATTGATGATGCTGAAGAGGCTTTCAATATCGTAAGCACTGCAATGAAGAACGGGAAAAATGTTGTAACTGCCAACAAGGTCATGGTGGCAAGACACTTCAGGGAACTGGTGGATATGCAGGACAAATACAGGGTCTCCCTTCTTTATGAGGCTTCTGCCGGCGCCAGTATTCCCATTATCAGGAATCTTGAGGAATATTATGACAATGAACTTCTGCACTCTCTCCGGGGCATACTCAACGGTACGACCAACTATATCCTGACGAAAATGCACAATGAGGGCCTCGATTTCTCAACGGCCCTCAGGCAGGCCCAGGAGAAAGGATTTGCCGAGTCGGATCCTACTCTGGATATAGACGGGTGGGATGCAAAATACAAGCTTTGCATCATAACCGGTCATGCCTACGGGCTTTTCCTTGATCCCGCTGAGGTTTTCCATTACGGGATCAGGAGCATCTCAACCTTCGACATAAGATATGCAAAGGAAAAAGGACTTAAAATAAAGCTTGTTCCCTATGTCGGTAAGACCGATGAGAATACCATTACCAGTTTTGTCCTTCCGCGGTTTATATCGCCCGACAAATACCTTTACAATGTGGATGACGAATACAACGGAGTAATAACTGAAGCTGCATTTGCCGACAAGCAGTTTTTCAGCGGAAAGGGCGCCGGCGGGCACGCTACCGGTAGTGCGGTTTTGTCTGATATTTCCGCAAACTCATACGGGTATAAATATGAGTATAAAAAGTACCAGCAGGGAACCGTTTCAAATCATACCAGGGACCTTTTTCTCGAGATATATCTGAGGTACAGGAAGGAAAAGGACAGAAAAATGTTTGGATTTAAAGAAGTGTCGGAATACTTTAGCAGCAAATTTTACAAATACGTGATAGGTACTGTTAATCTCGAAACACTTTATTCACTCCGCGATCAGCTGCCGGCAATGGATGTCTTCATTGTGAAAACCGGTAGGAAGGTCATGAAGGCACGGCATTAGAGGCAGTTTATCATAAATTTTAAAACTTACATGAAAGAGTCTCTCGGGAACATCATTCAGCAACGTATCCTGATCCTCGACGGAGCGATGGGAACAATGATCCAGAAGCAGAAGCTTCAGGAGCATGACTTCAGGGGGGAGCAATTCCTCTCGCATCCCCGTCCCCTGAAAGGCAACAATGATATCCTGTCTATAACGAAACCCGGTGTAATTCTTGATATTCACCGGCAGTATCTCGAGGCCGGAGCCGACATTATCACCACCAACACATTCAATGCGAACAGGATCTCAATGGCTGACTACGGGATGGAGGAAATGGTTTATGAGATGAACCTCCGGTCGGCAAGGCTTGCAGCCAGATCAATCACCCTGTTTGAGGAAGAAGGCGGGAAGGGCCCGCATTTTGTTGCAGGGTCAATCGGTCCGACAAACCGGACGGCATCCATGTCGTCAGATGTGGGTGATCCGGGTGCCAGGTCGGTTAGCTTCGACCAGCTCGCCGACGCCTATGCTGAGCAGGTGAGAGGTCTCATCGACGGCGGGGCAGACATCCTCCTGATTGAAACGGTTTTTGATGTGCTGAACTGCAAGGCTGCCCTTTTTGCCATCGATTCGGTATTCGGCGAAAAAGGCAGGAGACTTCCGGTAATGGTCTCAGGAACAATCACCGATGCCAGCGGCAGGACACTGACCGGACAGACGCTCGAAGCGTTCCTGGTGTCGGTCTCACATTTCCCGCTGTTCAGCATCGGACTTAACTGTGCCCTTGGCGCTGAGCAGCTGAGGCCGTTTGTGGAGGAACTGTCTGCAAAGGCAGGTTTTTTTGTGTCAGTTCATCCTAACGCCGGCCTTCCCAACCAGTTCGGGGAATATGACCAGTCGGCCACATTCATGGCTTCGGTGGCGGAGGAGTTCATGGAAAGGGGCTGGATTAACATAATCGGAGGCTGCTGCGGCACTACCCCGGAACATATAGCAAAGCTGGCAGAAAAAGCTGCAGGCCACGCCCCGAGAAAGAAGCCTGAAATTACAAGGTATACAAGGCTGTCGGGGCTCGAAGCTCTTACAATCACCCCGCAGACAAATTTTGTCAACATCGGTGAGCGTACAAATGTATCGGGATCGATAAAATTCGCCCGGCTCATCCGGGAAGAGAAGTATGATGAAGCTCTTTCCGTGGCGCGGAACCAGGTTGAAGGGGGCGCCCAGATCATAGATATCTGTATGGATGAAGCCTTGCTCGACTCTGAGAAGGCAATGGTGCGGTTCGTGAATCTTGTCATGTCCGAGCCGGATATTGCCAGGCTTCCCATTATGATCGACTCTTCGAAATGGACAGTAATTGAATCGGCTCTTAAGTGCATCCAGGGAAAATCGATCGTTAATTCTATCAGCCTTAAGGAAGGAGAAGAGGTCTTCCTTGAACAGGCGCGCAAAATCCGAAAATACGGGGCTGCTGCCGTTGTGATGCTCTTTGATGAGACCGGACAGGCTGACACCTATGAGAAACGGATCGAGGTTGCGGAAAGATCGTATAAACTTATGGTCGATAAGGCCGGATTTCCCCCGGAAGATATTATTTTCGATCCAAATGTTCTCGCAGTAGCAACCGGAATAGAGGAACATAACAACTACGCCGTCAATTTTATTAAAGCTACGGAATGGATCAGGAAAAACCTGCCGTATGCAAAGGTAAGCGGGGGTATAAGCAACCTGTCGTTCTCTTTCAGGGGGAATGACAGGGTTCGCGAGGCAATGCATTCGGTGTTCCTTTATCATGCCATCAGGGCAGGTCTGGACATGGGTATTGTGAATCCGGGAATGCTCCAGGTATACAGCGAGATTGAACCGGATCTCCTTAAGCTGACGGAGGATGTTGTGCTGAACAGAAGAAAGGATGCAACTGAAAGGCTCGTCAGGTTCGCCGAGGGATTGAAGGTTGAGGGCAGGAAAGAAGGGAAGGCGGATGAATGGCGTTCCATGCCCGTGCTGGAGAGGCTCAGGCACTCCCTGAAACGCGGGATAGATGAATTCATTGAACAGGATACGGAAGAGGCAAGAGGACTTTTTCCCAGGGCGATCGAGCTGATTGAGGGTCCTCTGATGGGAGGGATGAATGAGGTCGGCGATCTTTTCGGTTCAGGGAAAATGTTCCTGCCCCAGGTGGTAAAGAGCGCGAGGGTTATGAAAAAGGCTGTTGCCGTCCTGTCTCCATATATTGAGGAGGAAAGCGGTGGGAAGGATAAGAAGCAGGCAGGAAAGATTGTCCTGGCAACGGTTAAGGGCGATGTTCATGATATAGGTAAGAATATTGCCGGAGTCGTACTTTCATGTAACAATTACCAGGTGATAAACCTGGGAGTGATGGTTCCTGCCGACCGGATAATCGACACAGCCCTGAATGAAAAGGCTGATTTTATCGGCGTCAGCGGATTGATTACGCCTTCACTTGAAGAAATGGTGCATGTTGCATCTGAGATGGAGCGCAGGAAGATAGATCTGCCCCTGCTTGTTGGGGGGGCAACTACTTCCGAGATCCATGCTGCAGTGAAGATAGCCCCTGCCTACTCGGGAACCGTTGTCCATGTGAAGGATGCTTCGAAGGCAGCAGGAGTGCTCTCTTCCCTTCTCCAGGGTGAAGGATCAGGTTTTGCACGAGGAATAAAGGAAAAATATAGAAAAATAAGGGAAGATCATTCCCTGAGACAGGCGGAGAGGATCCTTCTGCCGATTGAGGTTGCAAGGGAGAACAGGCTGATTACGGACTGGACAAATGCCGTCATCCATGAACCTGCCAGACCGGGAATTCATGTGATTAAGCATATCCCTGCCGACCTGCTGGTCAGATATTTCGACTGGACATTTTTCTTTTTTGCATGGAAATTGAACGGAAAATATCCCCAGATACTTGAGGATCCTGTGAAGGGCGAAGAGGCACAAAAGCTTTTCAGTGACGCGCAATTTTATATAAGGGAAATTATTGAACGGGAGCTGCTGAAGATCAACGGCGTTTTCCAGATCTTTCCTGCAGAATCGGAAGGGGATGATGTGAAAATATTAACAGAAGGCAGAGATCATGTTAAAGGAGTATTCAGGTTCCTGAGGAACCAGGAACAGAAAGAAAAAGGTGTTCCCAATCTATGCCTTGCAGATTTTGTTGCCCCGGTGTCGTCAGGATTGAAGGATTATATGGGAGTATTTGTTGTGACCGCTGAGCTGGATCAGGATAAGCTGGTTGAATACGGTGATGACGATTATGCCGTAATAATGCTCAGGATTCTCAGCGACAGGTATGCGGAAGCAGCAGCTGAATATGTTCATGAACTGATCCGGAAACATTACTGGGGCTACAGCCCTGAAGAAAATCTGAGTGTTGATGACATGCTGAAAGGGAAATATACAGGGATACGTCCGGCTCCAGGTTATCCTGCATGTCCTGATCATACTGAGAAACGGGTTATTTTTGACCTGCTCGAAGCAGAGAAAAATACCGGTGCGGGACTTACCGAAAATTTTGCGATGACTCCTCCCGCCGCAGTAAGCGGTTACGTTTTTTCGCATCCCGCATCAGCTTATTTCAATGTCGGGAAGATTGGCAAAGATCAGCTGGCTGATTATGCGGCGAGAAAAAATATGAGTGTTGGGGAAGCCTCGCGTTGGCTTGCTCCGAATTTATGATAAATTGTTTATGAGCGTTATTGAGATCATCAGAAAAGCAAAAGGAACACTATTCACCTTTGAACTGCTTCCGCCCCTGAAGGGTCACAGCATTGAAAAAATATATTCAACCATCGACCAGTTGATTGAGTTCGGACCGGCTTACATCAATTTTACTTCGCACCGTAATGAAACAGTTTATCATGAAAGACCTGACGGGCTGCTTGAAAAACGTGTGGTGAGGAAACGACCGGGCACGTTTGCACTTGCGGCAGCGGTGAAATACAAATATAATATCCCGGTGGTGCCGCATGTTCTCTGCGGAGGATTTACAAGGGAAGAAACCGAGAATGTGCTCATCGAAATGAATTTCCTCGGCATAAATGATGTGCTTGCCCTCAGGGGCGACCCTCCAAGGGGAAGCCGATCCTTTATTCCCGAAAAGAACGGGCATACCTATACCTGGGAGCTGGTACAGCAGATCGTAAACATGAATAACGGAAAGTATCTTGAGGCGACTCTTGAGGATACAACACCCACTTCATTCTGTATCGGGGTTGCGGGTTATCCTGAAAAGCATTTTGAAGCGCCGAACAGGGAGGCTGATATGGATAATCTTAAGCACAAGGTGGGCATGGGTGCCAGCTACATAGTGACCCAGATGTTTTTCGACAATAAAAAGTTTTTCCGTTTCAGGGACGAATGCAGGAAAGCAGGGATCGAAGTACCGATAATAGCCGGACTGAAGCCTGTATCTGCCCTCAATGATATAAACCTGCTGCCCCAGACATTTCATATCGACATGCCAAATGAACTGGTAAAGGAACTGCAGAAATGCAAAACCGACCGGGACGCCAGGGAGGTGGGGATAGAATGGGCTGCCATGCAGTCAAAGGAACTTATACGCGAGGGGGTCCCGGGAATCCATTATTACACCCTCGGACGTTCCGACAATGTTGCAAGGATCGTCAGGCAGTCATTTTAAATAAAACTGCACAAACTTCACCGGAACTGCCAATGGAACCCTGCAGGCATGTACTCAGGGGTGGAATATTGTTTGGAATTTCCTGCTCCAGCCGGTAAAAATCTATCTGCTTCTCGCGGTTCAGTTTCCGGTGTTGATTCAGCCCCTGGCGGGAGATCAGATTTTGAAGGCTTTTTTTATCCGGTCTACATGATCGAGTTTTTCCCACGCGAAGAATTCAACTTTCTTGGTATAGACCTTTTTCCCGTTTGAGTTCACTATTTTCGGTGTGCAGCCCGGAACTTCGTAATAGACTTCAACCTCCTTTACATGGTGATTTCTCCCGAAATGTCCGTAGGATGCAGTAGGAAGATAGATGGGATTCTTGAGGCCGAACCGTTCGACGATGGCAAATGGCCGCAGGTCAAAGAGATCGTTAATTACTGAAGCTATCTCCCCATCGTTCATGGGCATCCCGTCTTTTCCCTTAACCCTTGCCGTGTTGTAGGTATTGACGTGTAAGCCTACCGGCTTTGCGACACCAATGGCATATGCAATCTGGATCAGCACCCGGTCGCACACTCCGGCTGCAACGATATTCTTGGCAATATGCCGGGCCGCATAAGCTGCCGACCTGTCGACCTTTGAAGGATCCTTGCCCGAAAAGGCCCCCCCGCCGTGAGCCCCATGACCGCCGTAAGTGTCTACGATGATCTTGCGGCCGGTGAGCCCGGTATCGCCGTGAGGTCCTCCAATCACGAACTTGCCCGTGGGATTTACAAGAAGCTTCGTGTCGTCAGTGAAAAGTTTTCTTATCCTTTCGGGCAGGGTCTTCTTTACCCTTGGGATAAGGATATTTTGAAGGTCTGCGGTAATCTGCTCCTGCATAGCCTTTTCAGCGGATTTACGGGATTTCGGAGAGTGATTTTCTGGCAATATGAATTCATCGTGCTGGGTGCTTATCACAATCGTGTCAATCCGTACGGGTGTGTTGTTGTCATCATATTCAATGGTTACCTGCGACTTGCTGTCGGGCCTCAGGTACTTCATATGCTTTTCTTCCCTTCTCACTGCAGCAAGCTCCTCGAGAAGGGTGTGTGCCAGAACAATGCTGAGAGGCATGTAATTGTCCGTTTCACGGCATGCGTAACCGAACATCATGCCCTGGTCTCCGGCACCCTGTTCTTCGGGATTTTCACGAACAACCCCCTGGCGAATGTCGCTCGACTGATCGTGAATGGTGGAAATGACACCGCACGAATCGGAATCAAACCTGTATTCCGCCTTGTTATAACCAATATCCCTTATAACCCGGCGGGCAGTCTCCTGAACATCCACCCAGCCCTCAGTACGCACCTCACCACCACATACCACAAGTCCTGTGGTAACAAAGGTCTCACAGGCAACTTTTGACTCCGGATCCCAGCGAAGAAACTCATCAAGCAATGAATCTGATATCTGATCGGCAACCTTGTCGGGATGACCTTCCGAAACAGATTCTGAAGTAAATAAATATCCCATCTGACTAGAGTTTAATTTTACATTAGTACAATGGGAAAAGAGTTTGATTGATTCAAATGACAGGATGTCAGCATTTTAGCATTTTTTCCCGTGGTTGCAATCAGCTCAAATCTTTCCACCAGATTTCAGGATGTAAAAGAAATAAAAAAATTCCAGATTACAAAACCATCATTTGCCCGTCAGGATCCGGAATATTTCTTCCAGGTTGCCCTCTTTCCTCTGAAGGGAAAGTACCGTCAGGTTGTTTCTCACTGCAAATTCAAACAGGCCCGCTCTTACGTCATGGTTAGCCGGTGATTCGATGATCCATGTATTTGGTTTTGTTTTTCTCACCCTGCCGGCATGGGGTATGCCGGCCAGCAGGCTGTCAGGGATATCCCGGTCAAACTCGACCTCGATAACCAGCCTGTCATTGATGAGTTTTGAGTAAATGTTTTCCTTTATTTCATCGGCAACGATCACACCTCTGTCAATTATTATGATACGGTCACATATTGCCTCAACTTCCTGCATTATGTGGGTTGAAAGCATGACTGTCTTTTCCTTCCCGGCCTCCCTGATGAGATTCCTTATTTCAACGATCTGGTTTGGATCAAGTCCTGTGGTGGCTTCGTCGAGAATAAGCACCTGCGGATCATGGATAAGTGCCTGGGCCAGGCCCACCCTTTGCCTGTAACCCTTCGAAAGGGAACCGATCTTCTTGTTTTGTTCCGGGATCAGCCCGGTTGTTTCAATGATCCTGTCAATCCGGTTCTTCAGGGGAATGTCCGACCTGTACATGGAGGCAACAAAGCCAAGGTATTCCCTTACATACATTTCAGGATAAAGGGGGTTATTCTCAGGGAGGTATCCTGTCATTTCCCTTACTTTCAGCGAACCGGTTCCGATATCATGTCCGTTTATTGTAACTGACCCGGATGTGGCTGGGATGAAGCCGGTTATGATCTTCATCATGGTTGACTTACCTGCACCGTTGGGCCCCAGGAACCCCATAATCTCTCCTGTCTTTATTTCAAAGGATACGTCATCCAGTGCTTTCTGCTCACCGTAATACTTGGTGACATTTTTGATAATGACCGACATGGAAAGGCAATTTAACACATAACAGCAGGGCGAAGATAAACCATTGACGGCATTTCTGCAAAACCGGGTTATTTAACATATTTTTGCTTTTCAGAAGGAAATTCCGCCTTAATTTAATAGTTTAATTTTTTGTTATTTTTAATCAGCAGATACAAATCGCAATGAACTCATGGAATCGCCGTAATTTTCTGAAGACATCCCTGGCCGGGTGTCTGGCGGCAGCCTGTTCACCGGCTTCGGGAATTTTTGCTTCATCAGCCTTGCAGGAGGCCGGCCGGACCAGGGTTGCCCTGACTACGGGAAACAACAGGGCGGACATTGCTTTCCGCTCCCTGCTTCCCTTTTCGGATCTGCTGAAGCAATCGATAGGTAATAAAATGGTTATCCTGAAGCCAAACAATGTGTCAGTAAACGTCCAGCTGGCATCAACCCATGCCGATACTCTCGAAGGCATACTGGAGTTCCTCAGGTCGATCAATAAGTTAACCAATGCAGTGATCGCAGAATCGGCTGCAGGCGGTCCGACATTTGAGGGCTTCAGCAATTTCGGTTACAACAGGCTGGCGGAAAAATATAATGTCAGGCTGGTGGATCTTGACCGGGAAAAATCCGACGTTGTTCACGTCTTTGATGAAAAGGATTTCAGGCCGCATCCCGTAAGGGTTTCATCGATGCTCCTCGATCCCGGTTCATTTATAGTTTCAGTGGCAAGGATGAAAACACACGACAGGGTAATTGCAACCCTTTCCCTGAAGAATATAGTCCTGGGTGCTCCCGTCAAGGATGCCGGATTCACCTACGGACCCGGCCGCAAACCGGGAGCTAGGAATGATAAGCCCATTGTGCATGGAAGCGGTATCCGCGGAATAAACTACAATATTTTTGCCCTGGCCGGGAGGCTTCATCCTCATCTCGCGGTCATTGACGGTTTTGAAGGGATGGAAGGCAACGGACCCGGGAACGGAACCCCTGTTGACCACCGTATCTGTGTGGCAAGTACCGACTGGCTTGCTGCTGACAGGGTGGGAATCGAACTTATGGGTATCGATTTTTCCAAGGTAGGATATCTAAACTATTGTGCACAGGCAAACATGGGAACAGCAAGCCTCGAAAGTATTGAAGTGCTGGGGGAGAGGATCAGCGGGCACAGGAGAAAATACAGGCTCCACGATAATTACAACTCACAGCTTGAATGGATGAAACCCGTCAATACCTGATTTCCCGTGAGACGTTTATTCTTATTGAATACTTAAAATACATGTGTACCTTTAATGACAATTTAACAATGTCATCATCTGATTAATAATCTAAATCAAGTCTTCTATGAAAGTATCCGGCAAATTTTCAATTCTGTTTCTGACAGCTTTTCTATGGCTGACACTACCGGGGCTGAAAGCCCAACAGCTCCGTGATTTCAAATATAACGGTGAGCTTGATGTTAAGGGCAACACTGTCAGTAGCAACACGCAGTTTAACGGCTATACCAACCATTGGTGGAACGATTACAGGCAGTGGTCGCGTTATGGTAACCTTTACAAGATAAGCATTCCTGATGTTGAAAGGAAAATAGCCCAGAATAAGATCGACATCGCAGAGGATATTGAATTGCCCGGGTTATGGATGCAGGAAGGCTTCATTGCAGGCTGGCTTGCTTCTGAAGCCAGGGTTCTTGACGAACCATCGGTCAGTGACCTTGAGAATGCCCTGGCTGGCGGCAATGTTCTTGTTCTTGCCGATCCGGCTTCCGAAACAGGAAAGATATTAACCGGGAAATATACCGGCAATGATACCTGGCGCAAGCTGCTGAAGAGCTATCAGTTCAATGATCCCGGCCTTAAACCGGTCGATGCTTTTATCCTCGAGGGTGGCAGCCGTAAAATATTTGTCATTTCATCGTCTGACAGGAATTCGAGGATCCGGCTGAAAAATCTCCTTGACAATACGGGAAATGTAATTGCCGGTTATGACATGCATAAAGGCTGGTTTGGCGTTGAAACGCTTCTGAAATCAGTTACGATAACACCCGGGCATCCCCTCGAAATTATCGGCAGGGGTATGAATGAGGGGATCAGCTGGTTTGTTTTTAACGGTTACATGGAATTCCTTGCCCAGGGAGAATATGAATCGTGGATGGCCCGGACAAAGGTTCCGGTAGTAATTGATTACGGTCATCAGACCATTTTCGGACTGGATAATTATGATGGATTGCAGGTGCAGGATATGCCCACACGGCAATCATGGATCGATTTTGCCCACAAAAAGAATGGTTATGTGTTCAGGCCTGTTTATGATCCGCAGGCAGAGAATTATAACTATGACGGATACCTGGCCAATGCCGGCAACAAGACTGAAATAGACAAAGGTGCTTTCCCGTTTGTATCCATGACAGGTGATCTGCTGGGCGATCTGACCAGCAGTATGATCCTTTTCATAAAGAAGGGTGAGAAGCTGACCCGTGAAAATATGTGGGCAGCGATCATGGGAAAGAATGCAGTATCCGTTCTGAGAGACGGACTTATCATGGGTCCGCCGGTCTGGCGCAAGGCCGTTCAGATGCTGCTGCTCGACAGGATTTTCCTCGAAGAATACTACAATGACAGGATCGACCTGCTTGCAACAATGGACGGATATACCCTGAACCTTGATATTTCAAATACCTGTCCGCAGGATATTACAGGAAAGGTCGACATACAGCTTCCTGACGGCGTGGTTATGGAAGAAGGCAGTCCGGGCACCATAACGGTTCCGGCAGGGGAAAGCAGGACGGTTAAGGTGAAAATAAGGCCGGAAGCAGGAGGAATGAATACCCCGAACCCGGTCGTTGCCGGCTTTGACTGGGGAAAGAATAAGAAATACACTATGTGTGTGCTCGACATGCCCCCTGCAATATCGGTTCACAGGATCCTTTACGGACATGCTCCTGTTGTCAGCTACCCGGTGACTGTTCACAATTTCAGCAGGGAAAGTTCCTATCCGGTGAACATCAGGGTTATCGACAGGAATAAGCCGGGGAAGCCCGTATTTACGGCTTCGCGCAGGGCCACTAACGGAACCGGCACCTTCGCGGAAATCAATTTTGACCTGAAAGTTCCTGCAGGGCAATACAACGTTGAAGTCGAAGCGCTTGGTGTCAAAACGGTCAGCCAGCTGGGTGTCGGCAAGGCTGCTGGATCGTTGAGAGCCTATGCCCTCGACCTGAATGCAGACGGGATTAACGAATACCGCATGGAAAACGACAGTGTCCGTATTACCCTTCTCACCACCGGCGCCAGGGTTATCGAATATTTTGTAAAGAGCCGCAACGACAATGTGCTTTTCAAACTGTGGCCCGAAAAATCGGGCGACGATAAGCGTCCTAACCGAAGCTGGGGCTATTATCCATACGGCGGATTCGAGGATTTCCTGGGGCAGGCCAGCATGGAAACCCACAAGGTATATGATGCCGAGCTCGTGAAAAGCACAGGTGATTATGTTCAGGTCAAGATGACGGCCGACTATTACGGGAACAAGATTCAGAAGATCTTTACCTTGTACGGCAACTCGCCCCTGCTTGAAGTAAGATATGCCCTTACCTTCATCAATCCGGAGGCAAACGTGCTGGGCCCGCAGCCAATCCTCGAGATCGGCCGGGTTCACGGTACCGAGGATGTGTTCACTGTTCCGACAATGAACGGACTCGAGGAATTTCGTATGAGACCGGAGGAATATTACGGGAGAGCCCTGAAAATAAAGGAAGGATGGAATGCCGGATATGATACCTCCGAAAATATCTCATTTGTCGGGGCATTCCCGGTCGATCAGCCTATTTTCCTTCATATGTGGATGAACCATCCCATTAACAACGATGCTCATTATTACTATGTTGAATTTCAGCCATGGCTCCCGATTTTCCAGAGTTCAACGATGTATTTCACATATTACCTCTGGGGGGCAGGCGGTCCATGGCAGTCAGGCGTCAGGGAACTGAGGAACAGGAATCTGATCACAACAAGGTAGAATATTAAAATCATGAAACCGGCATGATAGGCCACATTGATTACCGTCACAGGTGTAAAAACCTGATTACCGGTTATATGTGGTTCCATCATACTATAAAAATCAAAATAATATTATAATGAAAAACGTGAATCAAAAGCACAGTTATCTTAAAATCGGATTAGCACTATTGTTTGCATTATCGGCAAGTTTGACATCCTTTGCAAAGGATGAACTGAAAATCAACAGCCTTGAACTTAACTATCCATGTCCGGCAATACCTTACTACTACCTGAAAGCCGACCTGGAGCTTCCGAATCCATCAATCATCGAGGTGGAACTTTCCGTTAACGGTAAGACTCTCCGTTATACAACCCTTCACAAGAAAGGGGAGGAGACAGATCTTTCAAAGCCTGTTATAACTCACCGGCCTCCTTCGGGTGCAGGCCTGTCGCAAGATAATATTGTTTACAAGGATCTGGAAGTTATTGGCTGGGTAAAATGGCAGCCGGCCCAGAGGTATGATGTAAAAGTTACCGTGAGGCTCAAAAAGTCGGCCCAGGGCTCGCCTACCGACCGATTCATTTCTGCTGTGAAAAGTGTAACAGCACCGGCAGATGCCAGGGTTTTTGATCCTGCCTGGAAAAATTATAAGTCGGTGGTTCTTACCGAAACCGCGGGGATTGACAGGAAGAATGAACCAGTTGATGTGCTGCTGGCATTCTATCCCGATGAAGCCACTGATCTGAAGCGGGAGATCAGGGTAATGGCCTTTGATCCGGATTCCCGTGACCTTAAGGAGGTTCCGTCGCAGGTATACGATTTCCAGAAATACCTGGTTGAGGATGATCTTGCACCGGATGAGAATGGCAGACCAACCAGGGATATGCCGGTATGGCTTCCGACCGTAACAGCAAAAGTTTCATTCCTGGCCGATGTTCCTGCCCGTTCGAGCAGGATATTTCTGATCTATTATAACAATGAGGAAGCGCTGAGCAGAGTTTACAGGACGGATCTTGTTGTGCAGGGTGAAGAACCTGGCCTGCAGATAGAAAATGATCTGATCTCCGCAGTACTCCATCCGGCCTCAGGACATCTCGACCAGTTGTCGCTGAAGAAAAGGGCAGATTTTCCTCTCTATCACCATAAGGAAACAAACGGAGCTATCCACTGGAACCCTGAAATTTACACTCCTCCGCGGCCATGGACCCACACCTCCGATTGGGATCCGCCGCAGAATGTACATTCACTGTCCGGCCCTGTGATGACAATGACCGAAGTGTGGGGCAACCTGCGGGATATCCCCGAGGTTGATGCATCGGTGCGATATGAATTCTTCCCTGGCAAACCTTATTTCATCAGCTCCACGGTGCTCAGGATAAATGAGACCGTGCATACAATTGCAGTGAGGAATGCTGAAATGGTGCTGAAGAGGGAACTAATAACCCATGCAGCATGGTATGATGTGATCAGGGATAAGGTAATCAACTTCGATGTGACCGATATGCCCGATCTGACCGATCTGATCATGGAAGCCGATGTGCCGTGGATTACGTTTTACAATGAAAAGGAAGGTATCGGTTTCGCCGGCATACAGCTGAGTTATGCAAATGCCGGGCTTGAATCTGCCCCAAGGCTTCTTAATCCGTTCTTTTATATCACGGGGGGCCCGTGGATTTACTGGGCCAGGGCATTGTCCCTCAGTTTCCTTTCTTCAAATATGCAGCAGATGATACCTGCAATGAAAGGGAATGTATTTTCGGAGAAATGGGCCTATCTGATCTATGAGACAGATAAAGGTCCTGAACCGTATGCACCAGTGCTGAAATGGAAAGAAACCCTTACCAACCCATTGAGAATAAGATTGGTGGAGGAAGTTGACGACAGGGTTTCAAAGACTGTTACAGAACTTTTTGTAGGTGAAGGCAGGAGCGGCTGGGAAGGGCGCGAGACCAAACGGCATTGACACTGACCAGAGAAGGGCGGTTAGGCCCGGAATTTAATACGACAGGCTGCAGGTGAACGATCGTGAATCATGCTGCGCCTGTCTTTCTTTTTTCCCTACTCCCGGCAGGCCCTGGTAAAAACAGGGTCGGGATGTGATCATGCATACATGAACTGACCTACTTTGGTGAATGTTGACCTCGGATTGACACAGCATACGGGGATCTTTGAACTGTTCGCTATGATGTATTGTTCTGCAGCCCCCAGCATGTAATCGGCCATGGAAATATTCTTTGTGGTCATGATAACGATAAGATCAGCTTTCAGCATGTCGGCAAATTCAAGTGTACGCTGTGCGTACTTGCCACGGCTCATTTCATGGATCGCGTAGTCTATATTGTTCTGGATCAGATACCTGATAGCAAAATTCAGGTTTACGTTAATCCTTCTGATCAGGCTTTTATCGGAGGTGACTGTTTTTAAAAGATGGATTTTCGAATCGAAATATTTTCCCATGAATATGGCCATGCTGAGTTTTTCCTTGTTTTCCAGCCTGAAATCAATCGGGAAAACAATGTTGCGGTATCTTTCATTATCCGCAGGGGGATTCTGGACGACAATAAACGGGACTTTTGATTTGACTATTACCTTAAGCGCCCAGCTTCCTGTTAGTTTCTGCATTCCTACTATTCCATGCGTTCCCATCACCACAAGATTGACATTACTGTTTTTGTGGTTGACAAATTCAGCTATTGAGGTGAAAATGCTTCCCTTTACCACACGGGCAGAAATATTCATGTTATACTTAGCTGAAGCTTCACCGGCCACATGATTCAGCAATGCCTGCTTCTCTCCTTCTGCCCTGGGTTTGATATCATTGTCAACAACATGTAAAAGGCATATGTCATTATTTACCATCCGGGCGATCCTGACTGAATGTGCAAGTGCATTCTCAGCAACAGGGGTGAAATCCCAGGGTACAACAATTATTTTCTTTGTTACTTCCATGATGGTTCTGTTTTTAACATTTTCTAATTCAAAGTTATTCAGTTTTTCGTATTTTTCAAACCGGCGCAACTGCCTGTTTTGCCATCAGGGTGACTTTCCGGTCCTTCTAAATACATAACGGGACCGACGGAATCCGGATTAAAACTTCCCGCAAACTGATATTTACTGCTCCCGGCCCCTTCTATAACTCCTTTGCAGATCAATTATTATAGTATTTGTGTCAATAATCAGACAGGATCAGGGGAGGTGCTCTGAAACAATTTATTATTTTTGCGGGGGGAAATCCATATTGGTTTTTTATATCAGATGATGAAACGATCTAAAATAAAGGAACTTTTAAAATCGCCTCCTTTCGGAAAGGAAGTCCTGGTGAAAGGATGGGTCAGGACAAAAAGAGGAAACAGGAATATTGCCTTCATCGCCCTGAATGACGGATCAACCATAAATAACATCCAGATCGTTGTCGATACAGCATCATTTGATGATAACCTGCTTAAGGAAATATCAACCGGAGCATGCATTGCAGTTGAAGGGATGCTTGCCGAGTCGCCTGGGAAGGGCCAGAATGTTGAGATCCAGGCACGGAAAATAGAGATTTACGGCAAATGCGATGCCGAGACATACCCTTTGCAGAAAAAGGGACATTCGATGGAGTTCCTAAGGGAAATCGCCCACCTGCGGTTCAGGACCAACACCTTCGGAGCTGTTTTCAGGATCAGGCACGCAATGGCTTTTGCCATACATAAATATTTTAACGACAGGGGATTTTATTATCTGCATACCCCGATAATTACCGGAAGCGATTGCGAAGGCGCGGGGGAAATGTTTCATGTTACCACCCTTGATCTTAAAAATGTACCCATTGACACGGATGGTGAAATTGATTTTTCAAATGATTTCTTCGGTAAAGAGACCAACCTCACGGTGTCGGGCCAGTTAGAAGGTGAACTTGGTGCACTTTCGCTGGGAGAGATTTATACCTTCGGCCCGACGTTCAGGGCTGAAAACTCAAATACCCCCCGGCATCTTGCAGAGTTCTGGATGATCGAGCCTGAAATGGCCTTTTATGACCTGAATGACAACATGGATCTGGCTGAGGATTTTCTGAAATATCTTATTGCATATGCTCTGGAAAACTGCACCGAGGATCTGCAATTCCTCAATGATATGATCGACAGGGTCCTTCTCGGGCGTCTCAGGTTTGTGCTTGACAATGAATTCGTAAGGATAAATTATACCGAAGCTGTTAATATTTTAACAACTTCGGGCAGAAAATGGGAATTTCCGGTCGGATTCGGGCGTGACCTCCAGGCTGAACACGAACGTTATCTCGTGGAGACCCATTTTAAACGACCGGTAATCATTACCGATTATCCGAAGGAAATAAAGGCCTTTTACATGAAGCAGAATGATGACGGCAGGACGGTGAGGGCCATGGACGTCCTTTTCCCCGGGATAGGAGAGATTATTGGCGGATCACAGAGGGAGGAGGATTATGATAAGTTGAAAAACAGGATAACCGAGTTGAAGCTGCCGGAAAAGGACCTGTGGTGGTACCTCGATACAAGAAAGTTCGGGACAGCTCCCCACAGTGGATTCGGATTGGGCTTTGAACGAATGATCCTGTTCATGACAGGTATGTCGAACATCAGGGACGTGATACCCTTTCCCAGAACACCCAAAAACGCTGAGTTTTAATCACTGTCCTGATGGTTACAAACTAAAATTCAGGGGATGTTAAAGCAGAAATTACAGCAGAAACTGCTTCAGAAGCTTTCACCGCAGCAGATACAGATGATTAAGCTGCTTGAGATCCCTACATTGCAGATTGAACAGCGGATAAAGAAAGAACTGGAGGAAAACCCGGCCCTGGAAGAGGGACCGGAAGAGGAGGAAGATATAATTCCCGGCGAAGATCATGAAGATCAGTATGATGAGAATGATGAGAATGATCATGATGAATTCACGCTCGATGATTATATTGAAGAGGATGATATTCCCGAATACCGGCTCCAGACAAGCAATTACAGCCCCGATGAGGAAAAAAAGGCAGAAATACCCTTCTCTGTGGGATCCTCGTTCCATGAACATCTTGAATCGCAGTTTAACCTGAGGGATCTGACGGAAAAGCAAAAAATCCTTGGAGAATACATTATCGGAAATATTGATGAAGATGGTTATCTCCGCCGGGAAACCGAGAACATCGTCGATGATCTTGCCTTTCTTCAGAATATCACCACAAACGAAAAGGAACTTGAAGAAGTATTGGAGATAATCCAGGATCTTGACCCCCCGGGCGTAGGAGCAAGAACGTTGAGAGAATGCCTGCTGATCCAGCTGGCAATCAAGGACAGGTCCCAGGCTTCTATTAAACTGGCTTACACGATTATTGACCAGTACTTTGAAGAGTTCTCCAAAAGGCATTATGACAAAATAACTGCAAAGCTTGGAATAACGGAAGACGAACTCAGGAATGCCATCGAGGAAATACTGAAGCTGAATCCCAAACCCGGCAGCATGTACAGTGATTCCTTGTCGAAAACATCACACCAGATTATCCCTGATTTTATCCTCGATCTTACTGAGGATGGATTCGATCTGCAGCTTAATTCCCGTAACCTGCCGGAACTGCGCCTGAGTCCTGCATATAATGAGATGCTTCAGTCATACATGAAGAACAGGAATCAAAAAAAGGACATGAAGGAGGCAGTGATGTTCGTAAAACAAAAAATTGATTCTGCCCGCTGGTTCATTGATGCAATCAGGCAAAGGCAGAATACCCTCCTGCTCACCATGAACGCCATTCTGGGATACCAACAGGAATACTTTGTCGAGGGGGACGAAACAAAACTCCGGCCCATGATCCTTAAAGATATTGCAGAGATGACCGGGCTTGACATCTCCACTGTATCCCGGGTTGCCAACAGCAAATACATTCAGACCCATTTCGGGATCCTGCCCCTGAAGTATTTCTTCTCCGAGGGGCTGCAAACTGACAGCGGCGAGGAAGTATCAACCAGGGAGATAAAACGGATCCTGCAGGACTGTGTGGAAAATGAAGAGAAAAGAAGGCCCCTTACTGATGAAAGGCTGACCGAGATCCTGCAGGAAAAAGGGTACCAGATTGCACGCAGGACCGTGGCCAAGTACAGGGAGCAGCTTAATATTCCTGTGGCACGGTTAAGGAGGGAGATTTAGACAGGATACAAAAGGAACAGATTTAAGCAGGAAACAATTTTTGAATATCGCTTATGGAGCCCGGAAAAAACTCATCCTTCTTAACCTCACTGGCGAACTTCATTTCAATTGTATTCCATCCCCTGCTGATGCCCCTGTACGGCCTGATTATCATTTTTACGGCGCCTACCCTTCTGGGCTATATGCCCGTTGAGCTGAAGAAGGTGCTTTTTATGGTGGTCCTCATTAATAATGTCTTTATCCCGCTGATCCTTTTCCCGTTGTTCAGGAGCAGAAACATTATAAGCTCCTACACGATCGAAGCAAGGAAGGAAAGGGCCATTCCACTGATCATGATGTCAGTACTGTACTCTGTCACCTCATTCATTATTTTCAGGCATCAGATTCCTGTGTTCCTGAAGTCATTTGTTTTCAGTTCGACTTTTCTTGTTATCCTGTTGACGCTTATCAATTTCTGGTGGAAGATATCAATACATGCAATGGCGGCCGGAGCATTGAATGCCGTTGTTATAATCCTGTCAGTAAAGCTGATATCACCGCTTGTCTGGTATCTGATTGCAACTGTACTGATAGCTGGCCTTGTAATGTCTGCGAGGCTGAAGCTCAATTCCCACAATCCCGCACAGGTCTGGTCGGGTTTTTTTACCGGGTTTGCCGGTTTAAGTTTCTTTTTAATGCTTCTGGTCTAGGAGCTCCTTCAGGGCCTCATCCAGCAGCCGCCTGCTTTCATCTGCTATTGCTTCTGCAGGAAGATCCTTGCAGGGAGGCAGGACCAATCCGCTTCCGAGATGTTTCTGGGCAATCGTGGCAAACCAGCCCCTTTCCGACAGGTATCTTGCGAGATATTCCTGTTCAGTCTGTCCCGGGGTTGGAATAAGCAGGGCAGTCCTGTTAAGGCTTACCAGTTCCATGATTGTTGAATAACCCGAACGTGCAATTATATAATCGCTTTCCAGCAACAGCCTGCGGAATTCCATGGAGGGAAGGTGATGGAAGGAACGTATGTTGCCGGAAACAGCTACATCGTGGGGATGGCCCGGCCTGCCTTCGAGAATGGTGAGTTCCATGTCGCCGTTCCTGAAAAGATCAGTTATTTTCTGCTTAAGTATTTTCCTTTGCGGTTCAGGCCCCGACAGGACAAGGACAATCCGGTTACCCGGCTGGGATTCCTTTCTGCCCGGACCTGCCGGCGGAGAAAACCGTGAAAGTATACCAATGAAGCGGGTATTCGAGGGAAGTTCCAGTCCGTGGGACAACCTTCCTGAAACATTGAGCTCTCCCGGGACATCGGGTATGAAGCAAAGGGAAAATTTTTTAATGATGAAGCGGTGAAGAAAAATGCCGAAGGGTTCAAGTATTTTCAGCCTGCCTGGGAACGGTATCCGGTGCATGTGTGAAATGTAAACGGTTTTTATGTCCCGGTGCCACAGGCCAAACCTGTTATCGCTGATTACAATGTCAATCCCGTGTTTTATGATTATCTTCCTGAGGCGCCTGTGCTCAGTTATTATATGGAAGATAAGTACAGGCAGTTTAAACAGCAGGATGAGGTATTGAGGCAGGTAATCCGAATATGCCGGCTTGAAACCCTTGAACTCTATCAGCATGGCGCCGGGCACTTCTTCCCTGAAAAGTGCAAGATGCTCACGCCCCGCCCCGATAAGGATCTCATTGTTCATCTGCTGAAGCTTCAGTGCCAGCGGGATCATGCGTCCTGCATGACCAAGACCCCATTCAAGCGGACAGATTAATATCTTTCTGGGAGCTTTCAAGATCAACCCGAAACCTGTGTTTTTATTCCGATGCGGGCTGCCATTTCAGCGATCCTTTCAAGTTCGGCAACGGGTACTTTCTTCAATGATCCGTCAACCGGTGTATCCCTGGAAATTGTGTAGATCATTACCTCCGAAGGACGGATCATTTCGATTGCCTTCAGCCAGGCATCCAGTTCCTCGGATGTGGTGTTATCAATGATTTTTCCCTTATACGTTCCCCTGAGGAACAGCGTCTGAACAATCAGTTTTCCGTTGAACTTTTTCATCTCCTCTATGATGTCGGATATTTTGATGTTTACCCTGGGCTGATTGTGCACCTGTACGGTAAGATCAAATCCTGAATCAAGCTTGAGGATGTTCTGGTCAACTTTCATCAGGGCCTCCCTGATATGAGGTTTCGAAATGGTCGACGCGTTTGACAATACGGCAATTTTTGTACCGGGAAAGAATCTGTCCCTCAGTTCAATGGTATCATCAATTATTTTTCCGAATCCCGGATGGAGGGTCGGTTCTCCGTTGCCTGCAAAGGTGATGACATCGGGCGTTTGGTTTTTTTCCTTCATTGAGCCCAGTTTTTTCTCAAGAGCATCCCTCACATCCTTCACGGAGGGCATTAAAGCCCTGTTAGCTTTGCTTTCCGAAGTCCATCCGCATTCACAGTAAATGCAGTCGAAATTACAGATCTTCTTTGTGGACGGGAGAAGGTTAATACCCAGTGAAACGCCGAGCCGCCGGCTCCTGACCGGTCCGAATATGATCTTGTTAAATAGGAAAGTCGCCATTTCCGGAGGAGATTAAGAGGCCAAAATTAATAAAATTATCGGGATGATGACAGGAGCGCTGATCCCTGGTTGACCGGCACAAGATGCTGGTATCTGGGTCAGATCAGTCTGCTGACCCTGCTTTCACGGGTCAATCTGAGATTTGCAAGATCAGCATTCTGAATGAGCAGCAAGCCTGGCTTTTTCCCCGGGGCAATTGATCCGAATGTGCTTTCCTCACACAACGCCCTTGCTCCGTTAAGTGTTGCCCAGGAAACAAGGGTCTCGAGCGGAATGGAAGGAAAGAAATCCTGAATCGTTTTTAATTCTTCAAGTATGCTCAGGCTGCTGTTTGAAGCAAGGCTGTCAGTTCCGGTCACAACCCGGCAGCCTTCTTCTATCAGCATCCCCACCTCTGGCAGCTGGTTCTCAATGTAAAGATTTGATCTCGGGCAGAGGCACCAGAAAATGTTATCCCGTTCCCTAACCTTCCTGACTGTACTACGGCCGGTGAAGGTGTTGTGGACCAGGATCAGGTTACCCGAAAGGGTTATTTCTTCAAGTATCGCCGAGGCATGGTCTTTCACGGTTTCAACTTTGATTCCCGGCCATGAGTTTTCAAATGTTTCCTTTATGTCTCCCGAATTATTTGCAAGAAATTCTGTTTCCGACCCCGATTCCATGAAATGTATTGATGTCACCCTGTTTGAAGCTGTGGCTGATTTGACCAGTCGCAGCAAAGTAAGGGACAGTGAATAGAACGAGTGGGGGACCACGGAGTATTCCAGGCCCAGTGACCGGGCAGCTTCCGACAGCCTGAGCGTTTCAGAGAATCTCTGCTGGGCTGCGTCCGGGTCTGTTCCGAGGACCTCCAGCAGGCTGATGTATTTAATCCGGCTTTTCGTTTTAAGCTCGAATGTCGCATCCGTATTGCAGACATCTGCACACAGCACCACCCCCTCGTTGAAAAGCATCCTGTCGGCCCTAAGAGCCGCAATGCTGCTTTCTGTCCTGTCCCTGATGCTCATTATATCATAAATGAAGCCGCCCAGTCCTTTGCCTGAAGGTATTTTGCCAACCAGGCCCGACAGTTCAAGGTGACAATGGCAGTTGACGAATCCGGGTATTATTATGCCATTGTGGAATTCAAGGCCCGCCCTCTCCTTCAGTTCTCCGCCGGTGTCTTCAGCGCTGATTACGGTTCCGTCGTCATCCGTTGTTATTACACCTCTTTTTAATGGTGGTCCGCAGTTGGTGAATATGAATTGTGCCGAAAATTGTTTCATTGACCGGGAAGCCTGGGATTAAGGGAGATATTTTCCACGTAATAATGACTCTTTAAAAGCGGATTCTGATTCTCCATATTTACAAACCATCCTTTTATCCTTATGGGAGGCATTTCCTTCAGGCGGATGGGAATGGAAAAATTATGCGGCTGGCCATCCTTCGGATAAAAAATTCCGGGGAAGTATGTCCTTTTGATTGCTTTTACGGCCGGATCGTTTGCTTCGAAAAACATGTTTAGATGAGGATACTGGGTCTCATCATCCGGATAAACGGTTATGGTGAAATTCAGGGTATAGAACCTTGAATATTGTACGGGAAGATCGAACTCGGCGGAATCTGCGGGGGTGCCTCCGTAAAAGTAGTAGAACTGTTTTCCCTGCCAGTAGTTGTTGGCGATATCCTCCAGCAGGGGATTGTACTGAAGCAACTTCGATTCCATTGCGCTGAGCGCGCCTAGCACCTTGTCATAAATCCTTATCAGATCTTTGGGTTTTCGTGAGAAGTAGAACCACATGGTTCTGTCCATTGTTTCTTTTGTATATCCGTGCCTCTCGATGACATTTATATATGCAGCCATTGAGTCAGCGTTGACATAAAGGTTGCTTATCCTAGGTATCGAAAGTAAACCGTCGGCAATATGAATCTCGGTAAGGATAGAAATCAAGTCTTTTTCGGGAATAATGTGCCTGTGTTCAGCCCGGCTTTTTCTGCCTGAGCATGAAACGGAACACATTATCATAAACAGCACAAGGCCCCGCAGAAATATTTGCCCGGATAATTTCATCTTCTGACTCAGTTACGGACCAGGTACTTTTTTGTAAGGTACCTGACAGGATACCATGCGGCCCAGAATCCTATCAGCAATACCGTTGCCGGAACAATAATGAAATCATTCAATTTCATTATTACCGGGTATGCATTCAGCAGCAGTGAGTCGCTCTGAAGCCGGACAAGTCCGTAAGTCTGCTGGAGCCAGCAAATTGCAAAACCCAGGATAACTCCTGCAACGGCGCCAATGATTGAAATCAGCCATCCTTCAAAAATGAAGATCTTCCTGATCAGGTTATTGTCCGCTCCAAGGCTTTTAAGAATCTCAATATCACGTTCCTTTTCGATTATCAGCATTGTAAGTGATCCTATGATGTTGAAGGATGCAATTATCAAAATAAAGGTAAGTATAAAGAAAATCGCCAGCCTTTCCGATTTCATGACTTTATAGAAGATCTCCTGCTGCTCAAACTTGTTTTGTACTGAAAAGCCTTTCCCGAAAATGTTCTTGATTTCTTTCTGGACTTTGATTTCATCGGCCTTTTTCCTGAATTTTACTTCAATTGAACTTACACCTCTGTCATTCTCCAGCAGTTCATTTGCGAAATCCAGCGGTATAAAAACATATCTCGAGTCAAATTCCTGCTCAACCTGATAGATACCGGAGGGAAAAATAAATCTTCTGTTAAAGGCATTTTCGGGATTCAGGTTTGAATCTCCGCTTTTCCTTGGGACAAAAATATCGAGAGGTGTAATGAAGTTGATTCTTAATCCCAGCGAGTTTGCGATACCCATGCCAGGTATTGCGTAGGGACGCCCCTTTTCCGACTTCAGGGTGAACTGCCCGTCCCACATGGAGCTGTCAATGCGGGTAACTTTTATATAGTTCTCATCAACCCCCTTGATGGTTGCTATATATTGCCTTTCGCCATATCGGAGCAGGGCATTTTCTTCGATGCACAGTGAGTAGCATGATACGCCGTCAACGGCTGATAAAAGATTCAGGCTGGCTGGATCGGGTATGAACGTTTTGCCTTCGGCTGCAGTGATCTTAATATCCGGATCTGAAGTATTGAAGATTGACCGTACCAGGGTTTCAAGCCCGTTGAAAACTGAAAGCACAATGATCAGGGCCATGGTTCCCACCGAAACACCGGCCACTGAAACAGCAGAAATAATGTTTATTGCATTCCGCGATTTTTTTGCGAAAAGATATCTTTTTGCTATGTATAGGGAGAGCTTCACTTTCTACTTGTTTGCTGTTACCAGGAGTCCCGTACCGGTTTTGTGTATCATGTGGATATCAAAGATGTTCAGGATGAAGGCAAAAGGATACACTATAAGGTAGTAAACAGGAAGAACCGGGAAGAACAGCCTGGAAATATTAAGCAGTTTCACCGGATACTTCATTGAAAGCAGCCATGAGATATGGCCGGGTTTACCGTAAGTGTAGACAGCGGATACATTGCGGAAGCCTGCAGCTGACAGTTTTTCCCTTAATTCGTCTTTCCCGTAGCCGTTTCTGACATGCTCATCGATAAACGACCTGTCATTTTCGTCATGAACATCTGACCCTCCCTTGTCAGAAGGTGTTGATATTATCAGGTATCCATTGTTTTTCAAAGCATTGTAAAAATTCTTTAATACCTTTATATCCTCATCGATATGTTCCATCACATCGACCGCCAGCACAAGATCAAATGTTTCCTTATTGTCAAGCAGCCTGAGATCGAGCCGGTCGAATGAGGTCCGTTGACTCAGGGATGTTGAAGCAAAGAATTTTCTGCATTCTGCAACATGCCTGCCGTCGATGTCAACCCCCCTGATGACCCAGTTTCTGTTCATTCGCCCCATTCTCCAGGTATATTGCCCGAATCCGCATCCGGCGTCGAGTACAGATGCATTTTCCGGGAGAAGACCTGAAATTACCCTGAGCCTGCGTTTTACATGCCAGGTCCTGAGTAGCAGCAGGTCGAGGGTGAAATAAAATACTTTCCTCAGCAGGGGAGAGCCGTTGATAAACCGGGCAAGGTTCCTTTTTATCGGATCATACTGCATTGCTCACGATTTCAGAAGTCTGTCGATATTGTCGATATAATCGAGGCTGTCGTCAATAAAAAAAGAAATCTCAGGTACAATCCGAAGCTGTTTTCTGATCTTCTGGCCTATTTCAAATCTGATCCTGGAGGAGTGGTCGTGTATGCTCTCAAGAATAATGCCCTGATCATTTGAGGGGAAGATGCTGATATAAATTTTTGCTGATGAAAGGTCAGGGCTCACCCTTACCTTGGTGATTGAAATCATCTTCCCGTGCGCCCATTCATTTCCCTTCCTGAGAAAGATCCCGGCCATTTCCTTCTGAAGCAGACGGGATACTTTTTTTTGTCGTGTCGATTCCACAGCACATTTTGTTTTGATCAGTCAAAGGTACTATTTTCCGGAAAATTCTCATCCTTTTATTGGCCGGGTACGGCTTAAATGCCTCTGCTGTCGTTGTTGCCCCTTATAAAGACCGATTACCGGAATGAATCAGGAAAAAAAGTTAATTTTGCAGGATAGTTAATTTTCACAGATGATGGAAACGGTAGTCAGCGGTATAAGATCGACGGGAAATCTTCACCTTGGTAATTATTTCGGCGCGTTGAAGAACTTTCTGAAGATGCAGAAGGAGAATAATTGTTTTTTCTTTATTGCCGATTATCATGCCCTGACAACCCATCCAAAACCCGGCGACCTCCATGGCAATATCAAACAGGTACTGGCAGAATACCTTGCCTGCGGTATTGATCCTGAGATTGCCACGGTGTTTATTCAGAGCGACGTTCCGGAGGTGACTGAATTGTATCTTCTCCTGAACATGAATGCCTATGTTGGGGAACTGGAGAGAACCACTTCCTTCAAGGAAAAGGTAAGGAAATATCCCGATAACATTAATGCCGGCCTGCTTACCTATCCGGTACTAATGGCCGCTGATATAATTATTCACAAGGCCAACAAGGTGCCTGTTGGAAAGGATCAGGAACAGCATCTTGAGATGACAAGGAAATTTGCCAGGCGGTTCAATATGATTTACGGGGTCGATTATTTTCCTGAACCCGATGCCTATAATTTCGGCAGGAAGCTGATCAAAATCCCCGGCCTTGACGGATCGGGGAAAATGGGGAAAAGCGAGGGTAACGGCATTTTCCTGTCAGATACACCACAGGAAATAAGAAAAAAAGTAATGAGGGCCGTTACTGACACCGGGCCTACTGCCAGGAATCAGGTACCGTCGGAACCGGTAAAAAACCTCTTTACAATAATGAAGGTTGTTTCAGATCCTTCCACTGTTAAATATTTCACAGAAAAACATGCTTCATGCGAGATACGCTATGGCGATCTTAAGAAACAACTTGCCGAAGACATAATTAATGTTACTGATCCGATCCGCAAAAGAATCAACGATATCCTTTCTGACAACAAATATCTTGCAAGAGTTGTGAGGGAAGGAGCTGAAAAAGCAAGAATGAGTGCTTCAAAGACAATTAGAGAGGTGAGGGAAATAATCGGATACAAACCGTTCTGACATAAATAAAAGCCAGGTTTGTAACCTGGCTGTCCTTGATGAATCAAGTATATTTTGGAGATTGCCTGTGTAATATATTAATGTCAAATTGCGTGCCAAATTATATCTTATGTCATTCGGTATTTTATTAATTTTTTTGGGAATAGTACGATAGGGTTACTGTAAAGGAAAGATAAAAGTGAGAAAACGAACAACGCTCATCTTGCTGGTTATTCTTCTTGCGGGTCTTGCGCTGCTTGGCTATTTCCTTCATAAGGACCGGCAGGGTCTCCTGACTGATCCGTACAAGATAATTGCCCCCGATGCATTTGTTGTAATTGAAACAGCCGACATACAGAGCCTTTTTAATTCACTTACAACAGGCAAGGGTATTTTTTCAGAACTCGGGAAGACGGAGGAATTCAGAAGTTTTGACACGAAACTGAAATATATTGCGGATCAATTGAATAAACCCGGATTAAAGAAACTGGTCCTAGAGGGTAAAACACTTGTTTCTTTCCATCCGGCAGGTCAGAAAAAGCCGGTTCCCTTCCTTTCGATGACTATCACTCCTGATGTTGGCTTCAGGCAGCTGAGAGAAACCCTTTCCTCCTTCGGTATAAAGAATATTATTGAAGAAAGATCCGGTTCCAGGCGTCTTTTCAGGCTGCCATATGTTCTTGCCAGCCTCAGGGATACGGTCTTCGTGAGCATTTCTTCAGGGTTACTGATCTGCAGCACATCGGAAACCCTTGTTTTGAACGCCCTGTCGCAGTCCCAGCCTCATGGGGATATAAGGGATGCACCCGGATTTGCAAGGGTGATGCTGGCCACAGGTAGAAAGGAAGACAAGCTTTTCGTGGTTTTCAGTAATCTAACTGATGTTATAAAACCGCTTTTTGCTCCGGATGCCCGCCTGCTTGCCGATAAGATAACCCGTCTTGGCAGCAGCGGCGGTGGTGATGTGTTCATTAATGATGCAGGTTTCACCCTGAGCGGATACATTGAAAGTTCGGATCCCGGAGAATACCTGTTCCGGTACAGGAATATTGTTCCCCGTAATCTGAAAAATTACAGGATACTTCCTTCGGGAACCTCATTGTTCGAGTCCATGATCATGCCCGGAGAATCGCAGGTGAGAAAAAAACCGGAAGCCGGAAGCAATTTGCTGGCCGATAAGCTCAGACCCTATCTTGGAGAAGAGATCACACGGGCTTATATCGACATAAAAACCGTACCTGTGAATGATAACACGGTTATAGTTATTGAATTGAAAAATCCCGTTCAATGTGAACAGATTATCCGTGAACATGCGGATATCAGGAAAGAAACAAAATATTTTCAGCCTGACGATCAGGTGAAGATACCTGTCTATTTTACAGGGAAGACCGGACTCGTCAGACAGCTTGTCCCTGAACTTGCGCCATCCTTTTCTGATTCATATTTCACATTTTATGATAATTACATGATTATCGGAAGTTCAGAAATCACTTTATCACGATTTTTATATGACAATATTCTCAATAAAACGCTTGCAAATGACGTGTTTTACCGTGAGTTTGAGAAACTTCTTCCTTCAAGGTCGGGCTATTTCTTCTATTGCAATCCACCGAGGATAGTTGATTATCTGGCCCAATATCTTTCACCTGAAATTATGGATGGGATACGCAAAAACAGGGTTGCATTCAACAAGCTGCAGTCTGTCGGATTTCAGCTGGCTTCCATCAACGATATGATCTATAATAACATTTCGCTCAGATACCGCGACCAGATCATGGAAGAATCGACAACAGAATGGGAAACACTGCTCGACACGGCTGCCAGCATTAAGCCTTTCTTCTTCAGGAATCACATTACGGGCGCCAGGGAAATATTCATACAGGATATGAATAATAATGCATACCTGATTAATGCGACTGGCCGGGTTCTCTGGAAAGTGCCTCTTAAAGAGAGGATAATTAGTACGGTTTACATGATAGATTACTACAGGAACGGGAAGTTCCAGCTTCTGTTCTCCGGACGGAACAATCTGCATGTACTTGACAGGAACGGGAACTATGTTGAAAGATACCCGGTCAGGCTCAGATCACCTGCAACCAATTCAGTGGCTCTTTTCGATTATGATAACAACAATACCTACAGGCTGGTCATTGCCGGGGAAGACAAGATGATTTATTCGTATGACAAGAGCGGGAATGCCGTTAAGGGATGGAAGCCGTTCCGTACATCAGGACAGGTAACCTCCGAGGCCGGGTTTTACAGGGTCTCAGGCAAGGATTTTATTGTAGTTGCCGATGAAGCTTCGTTGTACTTCCTCGACCGTTCAGGCAATATCAGGCTGAGACTGAAAGATGCAGTAACAAAAGCCGCGGGCTCAACCATCCGGCTTTCACCGGGCTCACGACCATCCCTCGTGTGCTCTTCTCCCCAGGGTGAGGTCCAGCATATTTATTTCGACGGAGAGGTCAGGAAATTCAGCCTTCGCCCCTTTGCTTCCGATCACTCGTTCGATTATTTTGATATCGACGGGGATGGCTTTGGCGAATATATTTTCATTGAAAAGGGTAAATTGTATCTTTACGACCATGACCGGTCAGAATTATTCACCAAGGACTTTACTACTGACAATCTCGGAGGTCCAATTAATTTTATCTTTTCTGCATCTGACAGGAAGATCGGAGTATTTGACCCTGGCAGGAAGCTTATTTACCTGGTTGATAAAAAAGGAGAAATAATGAAAGGATTTCCTTTAAGAGGAGCTTCAATGTTTTCAATAAACAGGCTTTCATCAGGGAATGAGTGGAATCTGATCGTGGGAGGAACAGACAGATTTTTATATAATTATAAACTTGAAACAGGAGGTAAATGAAATCTTTCGCAGTCTGGATCAGATCAATCCCAATCTCATTCCTGTTGTTTGCTGCAACAGTCGTGAGCGCCCAGAACAGCCAGGTTTTGTACTTTATGGACCTTCCACAGAACCATCTTGTGAATCCCGCCCTGAGGCCATCATGCAGGATTTATGCCGGCCTTCCCGCAATAACGGGGATCAGCCTCAATATATCAAACAGTGTTTTTAACTTTTCTGATATTTTTGCGCGGGGCCAGAAAGTATCTGAGTCAACAATCCCCATCATTAATTCCGGTTATGACCTCGGCAGATTCATGACCAGAATAGGGAAATTCAATTATTTTGATGCCGGGACATCCCTTCAGCTTATCGGCGCAGGCTTCACCGTCAAAGATGACATTTATATATCCTTTGATATCATTGATCATTTTATGACCAGACTGGTCGTTCCCGGGGATATTTTTGAACTGGCGCTCAGGGGAAACGATAAATTTTTCGGAACAACGGTCAATCTTTCAAACTTGGATGCAGGTCTCAAATATTACCGTGAAATAGGAGGAGGTTTTTCGATGAATTTATCAGACAGGCTGAGATTCGGTGCCAGGGCAAAACTCCTCATTGGGGTTGCAGCCATGGAGCTTGATAACCATCTGCTGAATATTAATGTTGTGGATGATAACTCGCATACCTTCAATACCAATATGGCTTTAAACATCAGTGCTCCTGTTAAATTCTACCCTGTGACTGACGGCAGCTCAGGGATTGATCGTGTGGAGTTTGAGGACGACCGGTTCGGCAGCTGGCGCGACTATGCCGGGTACCTGACCTCGTTCAGGAACATTGGATTCGGTTTGGATGCCGGTGCAGAATTCAGAGTGACAGATAGAATTTTTGCGTCCATGGCCGTTACCGACCTTGGATATATTAAATGGAAGTCGGATCTCACACGCCTGGAAACAGAAAAACAAATTGAATTCAGCGGCCTGAACATGGAGGAGGTTTACAACGGATCAGCTTCATTCGGGGAAATGGGCGAGGCAATGATCGATTCGGTAAGAAGCTCTCTCCGAATAATTGATTCCCCTGATCCCTTCTTTACCATGCTTCCTGCAGGATTAACCCTTGCCGGCAAATATGTTTTGAATGATTACCTGTCGTTCGGACTGCTCTCATACAGCAGGCTGGCAGACAAGCGGGTAAGGGAGTCATTTACCCTTTCAGGCAACCTGAACTTTGGGGGGTTTTTTTCTGCATCACTGGCCTATACAGCATCTAACAGGAGTTATGACAATTTGGGACTGGGTCTGGCAATCCGGGGGCTGTATGCACAATTTTATTTCCTGGTCGACAGGATACCTCTGAACTGGAGCAGCGCGGATTTCGGAGACAGTTCATTTCCGTTCCCCCACAGATGGAACATGCTTAATGTCAGGACCGGATTCAATCTGGTTTTTGGCAATAACCGGGCGGGAAACAAGAGTAAAAATAAATTTTAACCAATAAGTCAGTTACAAGAGATGATTCTATTGATCCGTTTTATTTTAATAGCCATAATTATCTATCTGCTGTTGAAATCCTTTGCCAGGTTTCTTAATTACCGTGATCCTGAAGAGGAAGATCGTACCGGATATTTCAGAGCTGACAGCAAGACGAGGGAAGTATCGAAGAAGATAGGGGAATATGTAGATTATGAAGAGATTAAAGATGATAAGAAACGCGATGTCTAATCTGGTTCTTGTTTGAGTTTTTTAGCAAGGGCATTTGCAAAAACAAAATCATTCAGTGTGTTGCAATCAGAATTCAGTATTTGATGCTTGTTTCCTTCCCAGCATTTTACACCCTCACTTATAAATACTATTTTTTCGCCGATTTCCATAACTGAATTCATGTCATGAGTATTCACGATTGTAGTCATTGAATATTCCTCTGTAATTTCTTTGATCAGTTCATCAATGAGGATGGCAGTGAGCGGATCCAGTCCCGAATTCGGCTCATCACAGAAAAGATATTTCGGGTTAAGTGAGATAGCCCTGGCAATTGCCACTCTTTTTTTCATTCCTCCTGATAATTCCGATGGAAAGAGTGTATTGGCATTGAGAATATTAACTCTTTTCAGGCAGAAATTTACACGTTCGGTCTTCTCTTCCAGGCTTTTTTCGGTAAACATGTCAAGGGGAAAACGGACATTCTGCTCCACGGTCAGGGAGTCAAACAGGGCACTTCCCTGGAAAAGCATTCCCATTTCCTTCCTTATCTCCTTCTTTCCTTCAAAATCAAGTTTGTTGAAAAGTATATCATTGTACCATATCTCACCGCTGTCGATCTCATTGAGCCCGACGATTGATTTAAGCAATACGGTTTTGCCTGAGCCGCTTCTTCCGATTATCAGGTTTGTCTTACCTGGTTCAAAAGTGACAGAAATGTCAGTCAGGACAGTTTTCCCGTTAAATGATTTATTCAGGTTGTTGATCCTAATCATGAGAGCAGGAGTTGCGTGAGGATTACATTAAACAGGAGGATAAGGACGCTGCTGAAAACAACGGCTTTGGTGCTTGCCCGTCCGACTTCAAGTGATCCTCCTTCAACATAATAACCTTGAAAACCGGAAACGCTTGTTATTATGAATGCGAAAAAGAGTGTTTTTATCAGGGCATAGGTTATGTAATAGGGGATGAATGCATACTGGATCCCGTAAATGAAATCCTCTGATGTGATTACTCCTGACATTGTACCGGCCATCCATCCTCCCAGGATACCCACGTTTATACTGATCAGTGTCAGGAAGGGATTGAATGCAAGAGCTGCAATTATTTTAGGAAGTATCAGGTACGATGCTGAGTTGACTCCCATAATCTCAAGTGCGTCTATTTGCTCGGTAACCCTCATGGTTCCAATTTCTGAGGCAATGTTTGACCCGACTTTTCCGGCAAGGATGAGCGCAACGATCGTCGAGGAAAATTCGAGCAGTATTGAGTCCCTGCAGCCAAGTCCTATCAGGTAAGTCGGATAAATCGGATTCTCCGTATTATAGGCTGTCTGCAGGGTAATTACCGCACCCATGAAAAATGAAATGATCGTTACAATGCCTATTGAGTTCACTCCCAGTGAAACAAGTTCATGCATTGTCTGCTTATAGTAGACCGATGCTTTTTCCGGTCTTGAAAAGACTTTTTTTAGAAGCAGGAAATAACTGCCCAGCTGGTTAAAAAACCTAAACATCTTCAGTTTTTATGAGGTTTTAAAATTACGAATATTTATGCTATTTCCCTCATGGATGTATAAAAGGGAATAAATCAAAATATATATATATTTGCGGAACAGTATCAAGATAATAACTTTTTCATGGACAACAGGTATGTGATCATAATGGCCGGTGGAGTAGGAAGCCGGTTCTGGCCGCTTAGCCGTCAAAGCAAGCCCAAGCAGTTTCTGGATATCCTCGGAACGGGAGAAACCCTGCTTCAACAGACATTCAGGCGATTCAGTGCTTCCTGCAGGAAAGAGAATATTTTCGTTGTAACCGGTATGGAACACCAAGGCCTGGTTGCCGAGCAGCTTGATATAAATCCTGAAAATATACTGGCCGAGCCTTTCAGGAGAAATACTGCCCCGTGCCTCGCATACGGAACATTCAGGATTATGCGTGAGAACCCGGAGGCCGTGATAGTCGTGACACCTGCCGATCATCTCATAATTAAGGAAGATGAGTTTTGTGAAGTTATAAATAAGGCCTTTGACTTTGCCTCGAAGAATGATGCATTGCTGACGCTGGGAATAAAACCTGACCGCCCGGAGACAGGGTACGGATATATCCAGGCTGACCGGAAAAAACCGGTCAGGGATTATGAGAACCTGCTAAGGGTGAAAACATTTACCGAAAAACCGGATATTGAACTTGCCAGGGTTTTCATACAGAGTGGTGATTTTTACTGGAATTCCGGAATATTCATCTGGAACATGAAGTCAATTCTTGCAGCGTTTGAAAAACATCTTCCCGATATGTTTTCAGCCTTTAACGAAGGCAGGGATCTGTACGGAACTGAGGAGGAAAAGAAATTCATCGGAAAAACATATATTGAATGCAAGAGTATCTCCATCGATTACGGGATCATGGAGAAGGCTGACAATGTTTATGTTATCTGTACTGATATGGGGTGGTCCGATCTTGGGACCTGGAGTTCGCTGCATGAACATTCGAAGATAGACAGCAGAGGCAACTCCATTGTCAGGGGTGAGGTGTTTACCTATGATACCAGAGGCAATATCTTTAACGTGTCGGATGGTAAGGTTGCAGTTATTCAGGGCCTCCAGGACTTTATCGTGGTTGATTCGGATGATGTTCTACTCATCGTTAGAAAGGATGAAGAACAGAACATCAAAAACTATCTTGAGGACGTGAGAAAAGCTTCAGGCGACAAGTTCCAATAAAAATCCGTATCAGAACTCCCAAAGATCGTGTTCGAAATTGAAAAGTTCGGTTTTGATCCTTTCTGCTTCAAATAGTGTGTATTTGCCTACCGTATAGTCATTTATCTGCCTGTCGTCAAAAACGTTTGATTCCCCGAAAATCACGCTGCCGAATCTCCTCTGCATGAAAAGATCATCGAATGAAATTCTCTGGGCATCATTGTTTGCAATAAAGGCTTCATGTTTGGCCAGAACATCCCTGATGTCATCATATTTTATCCAGAACAAGGGTTTCCGAAGGGCGCGTCCCATTTCCTGATCAAAGCCCATCCAGTAGGGCATGATGCCAATGATCCTTACGTCGAGTTTTGACAGTTTCTTGTCGAAATACCATTCCTCATATACGAGTAGTTGTTTTACTTCTTCGGGTTTGGCATCCTCGGTGATGGTGGTATCTTTCGTTGCTCCCTCGGCATTTATCTGGATCGACTGGACTCTTGTGGTTGCACCCATATTCGTCTCAATCTCATCGTAAGTGGTTGGGATGTTTGAATCTATGGCTGAAAATGCCTTTACTCGTCCGTTCTCAATTTCTTCCAGGAGGATTGCAATAAGGCTTTTTCTTCCGTCCTGCGTCACTTTTGTCGGATAGTACAGCGGCTGATTAATTTTTTCCCTTAAGTCAATAAGGCGCCAGATCTTTTTCGACCATATTACATCGGCTTCCCTGAGATATGGATAGTTAATCTTCTTGTTGTCAACTATTGATTTCTGGTAAATATCGCCAAACGACTGGGCATTTGCCAACCCGCATATTGCAAAAGCGATGATTCCAAAAAAGACTTTTTTATTCATTGTTTTACAATTTATTAGCTAGTCAATCTTTAATATTATCGGATTGAGGTCAAGAGTCCTTCCATCCGGTCCAAGGGCTTTAATGTCCTTGATAAACAAGTTCTTTCCCCTGGTCAGTCTGTTTATGAGGTTCTTCTGGTCAGGTGTAAGCAGATTGCTGGTACTCTTTTCCTCAAAGTCGCCCCTGTTATCGGTATACAGGACTGTGAAGCCAGTGACTCTGTATACGAGGTCAAAATCAAAGTCGGGCTGGGTGGCGAAAACGCCTGTTTGTGCAGCTGCCGTATTTTTTGGTACCGTTCCGGTATTCTTGCCGGCAAAAACTGCAATTGGAGGCGGGATTGGTTTAACCCTGAATTCGATAGGCGGGTAGGTTGTGAGTTTTCCTCCAGCGTCAGCTGAAACTATTACCTGTACTGGTTGACCTATGGCTGCTGGCTTGACCGCCCAGTTGCCCCTGAAGTATACACCCTTGGGATTCTTGACCCTGGTTGTGGTGAAGGATCCGTTTACCACTTTTATTCTGATGTTGTTAGGGCTGACACCCGGAACAGATACATCAATGGGATTGTCTATACCGTAATACATCACGTTCATTGCCGTGGGTGAAACGACCACATTGGGTTCTCCGACAGTATATGATGATTTGAAGTCAAAAGTCTTTGTTGAACCGTCGGGAGCCTTAAGTGATATTATGCCTCCCCACGTTTTCTGACCCGTAGAGGTTGCCCTGACCTTGTAAATGCCCCTTCCTGCATCGTCAAGGGGCAGTACGGTTCCGTTTACCGTAATATTGGGCGATTGGGTTGTATCAGCCGCAGATATGAATACGGTCGCTTCATAATCGCTACCCAGTGTGACATAGTTGGTGTTGGGTATGACTATCGGTACCAGCTTGTTGAATTTGAATGCAGCAACATCGATCTGTGAATACAGGTGATTAAGTATTTCTGTTTCTGCATTTCTGACGTCAACCTGCATCTTGGAAAGTATTGTGATCGCTGCAACGAGAGGAAGGGTCTGGAATGTCAGGTTTTCCCACCTGGCGGGTTGCCCGTCGGGATCGCGGCCGTCGTCCGTATTCAGGCTTTTGCGCAGAGCTTCTTCTGCCGTTGGATTCTTGTCATCGAGAGTGCTTATAAGAAACTCACGGTAATCATTTATGAGTGCCTTGAGAATATTTGCCTTGCCACCTTCACTTGCGCCGATGAGTACTTCGGAAGGAATGTTGTTTTCATCTATTTTCTTCACTTCCTCGATAAATACTTCATTCCCTTTTATTGCAGGAGTCTCCGGGCCTTCAGCCTTGGTTATTATTTCAATTTTCAGATCCTGGATATAATTGTATAATTCGTCAGCACGCGTTTTGACTTCATAAGCTGTAGTCTTGAACTTACCTGCCTTGGTCGGATTTTCTGCAGCGGCCCTGTCAAACTCACTGTATAACATGTTGTTCTTAATAACATAGTTTGCAAGAGTCGTGGTAAGGCTCTTGTCTACTTTTTTAAAAGCTTCAACGGCTTCTTTTGACACGTTAAGTGCAAGCATGGCGGTAAGAATCAGATACATCATACCGATCATTTTTTGCCGTGGAGACAGCCTCTCGTGAGCCATTTTTCAGGTTGTTTTATTTTTTACTTCAAGTGTAATTATTTGACGTTCATTGCAGCAAGCATGTTCCCGTAAACATTGTTGAGTGCTGTCAGATTGTCATTTAATTTTGCAATTTGCTCGCGGTATCTGCTTGCATCGCCCGCGGAATCACTAAGATCCTTAATTAATCCCTGGATGCCTTTCTGAAGGCGTTCGGATTCTTTTATATGTTCATCGGCTCCCTTGCGCTGGAGTTCATAAACTGCGTTAAGTGCCGAAAGGTTTTTATTAAGTGTTTCAAGCTGCTGATGATAGTTTTTTCCTCCTGTATCAATGAAAGATACAGTTTCAGCCATTTTTCCATAAACAAGCTGGGTGTCATTTATTGTTTTGGAAGCTGCCTGGTAGGTTTCCGATAATCTGTTAAGCGATTCGTTGGCTGCATGTATGGTATTCATATATTTTGCGGATGCAGCCGAAATATCACCCATTACATTAATGTTTGATGTTGCTTCGCTTAGCTTTTGCATTCCGACGCCGAGCTTCTGGAAAAGTTCAGGTGTGATTTCTGCTTTTTCCAGCATTTCGTCGAACTTTGAAAGTGCGACTGAACCGCCGCCACCGCCGTAACCGCCACCGCCGTAACCGCCACCGGAGTATCCGCCTCCGGATATACCTCCTCCAACTGCATATCCGCCACCGGCATGTCCGCCCTGATATTTGGAATCGCGGGCACCCAATGCACCCGGTTCATCGTTAGGAATGCCGGCCAGTTCAGGATATACCAGTGTCCAGTCAACCTCTTCATGAAGCGGTTCAAATGCTGAAAAGAAGAATATTATTGATTCTGTGCAAAGGCCTACGGTAAGCATCAAGCCTGCCAGTGGCCAGTGCTGTATTTTGAAGAGAGCTCCGATGATTACGATAGAAGCACCTAAACCGTAAAGCTTGGCCATGAAATTCTTCCATCCGCTGCTTTGTACTAATTCTGCTAAGCTCATTATCAGTTGTTTTTAAGATTTTATTTTACTTGATATTCTCTGCTTTGAATAATTTTTTTAATGATTCACCCCAATATAGGATCTTACATTGCGAAATCCTATGTAAGACTTTGTTGAATCCTGATATTCATAATCACGCGTGCTTGTCTGTAAAAAGTATGCTATATCCTTCCATGACCCTCCCCTGATTACCTTTCGCTTCATAACAGGAGGATCCTGCGGCGTTGCATTGTATTCATAGTTTGGATTGAGGTCGTGCTGGAAAATATATGCTGAGGGATGATATGCGCAGCAGGTCCATTCGGCAACATTGCCTGACATATCAAACAATCCGTATTCATTTGGTTCATAGGAACCGACTTTTGAGGTATATACAGTTCCGTCGTCAATATAATTACCGCGTAAGGGTTTGAAGTTGGCAAGAAAACAGCCCTGGTAATTCCGGGTGTATGGCCCGCCCCATGGGTACATTGAAAGATCGAGACCTCCTCTTGCAGCATATTCCCATTCTGTTTCAAGCGGAAGCCTGTAGGCCTGTACATCGGCAATACCTTTCTTCCTGAGGGCAGTATTCATGTAGTCGGTTCTCCATCTGCTGAAAGCTGTTGCCTGAACCCATGATACACCAACCACAGGATAGTCATCAAATGAAGGATGCCAGAAATAAAGATCGGCCTGGGGGTCATTGAATGAGTATGTAAAATCCCTTATCCAGCAAAGCGTATCGGGATAAATGTTTATCACATTGCGTTTTATGAAAGAGGAACGGTCTTTCACTTCTGTCCTGGAACCATCAGGATTGGTTACATAGCCCTCATATTTTCCGGTATTGTTTGCATAATCGTGAACGTACCTTGCCTTTGCAGCCTGCTGATAATCAACCCAGAAATAGGAATAGTTCAGTTTTCTGATATCAATCTGCTTTTTGCTGTTGAACCTTTCCTCAGGAGGATAATACATCTCCTCGAGAACTGCTGCAGTAGTCTCTTCCCTCGGATCAATCCTTTCATTCCAGTTGATCACGTTTGGTTCAATGACGTTGCCTTCCCTGTCAACCATGAAATAATTCCTGTTTGGAACCCCTGCATTGCCCAGATTTGTACGGAGAATGGAATCGCGGACATAATAAACAAACTGACGGTATTTGTTGTTTGTTATTTCAGTCTGATCCATCCAAAATGCATCAACCGTTACGGTTTTTGAGATTGTGTTCGCGGCGAAGACGGCATCCTGGTCGCTTGGTCCCATCTCGAAGCTTCCTGCTGGAATAAATGCCATCTCAAAAGGCTCAGGCTCAAAAAAGTTCTTTCTCCCTGCAATGCCCGTCAGCTCTCCGGTATTTGATGAGCCGCAGCCGCTTAACACTACTATTGTAATCAGAGCTGAAAAAATTACCTTTTTCATATTGCTATAGGATTTTATGCAAGTACGTTTAATTCAAAAATTTATTATAAAAACCTGATACTTTTATATCGCATGGGACTTTTGCCCAGGCTGATGTCGAAGCAATAACTGACCATAAATTCATGGGATCCGCTTGTATTCCTGATAATGTCCGTGACCGGAAAATCATACGCATATCCTACTCTTATTCCATTTGATAATTCTATTCCCAGTATTGCTGCAAACGCATCTCCGGGTCTGTAAGAAACGCCGCCCCATATCTTTTTATTGTATCGTATCAGGGAAGTTGCTGAAAATTGGAGAACTTTTCCGTCAGTCATGGTATAGACCGAAGGCAGCAATTCCAGGGATGGACTTGGCAATTGCAGAATATACCCTGCTGTAAAATAATAATGCCTGCTTAAATATGTAATTCCTTTCGAGAACTTGATGTTGGGTTGGTTTATATGTGTAACTGATAAACCGGCATAATACTTTTCGGCTTTGTAATAAAGACCTAATCCTGCATCGAAGGCCAGACTGCTTTCCTTACTCTCGGGGATCAACGGATCGCCTGAGGGAGGTGTGAAAATATCGCTTTCCGGTATTTTCCAGACCGGGTCAAGGGTCATGTTGAACATTCCGGCACTGATACCTATCCCCAGGGTTCCCTGGCCAAGCTCCATATGATATGAGTAGTTAAGTGCCAGACTGATATCTCTTTCAAAACCGATTTTGTCACTCTTGACCATCAATCCTGCCCCGCTATTTATCTTGAACGGTGCAATGGGTGCACTGACATTGAAAAGGGTGGTTGCGGGGGCTCCCTTAAATCCAACCCATTGCTGCCTGTTAACGGCAGTTGCACATGCCATTCCCGGAATGCCGGCAAATCCCGGGTTATACGTCAGGGTATTGAACATATAATTGCTGGTCAGAGCATCCTGCTGGGAAAATCCGCAGACCTGAAAAACTACTAAAATCAAAAATATGAAATACAGTTTTTTCAATTCGCAAAAGAATGAATAAGCCCATTTATTGAACCGGTAAAGTAAATAAAATTCTACTTTGCAACCAAATCTGGCTGTATTTAGTTATAAACTATATTGTATTCTGTTTCAACGGGAACATCATTGTCAGATGCTATTCCTGGCTGAAAAAATAACGATGAAAAAAGGAATAAATTTTATGGTTCAGGATTTAATCCGTTCAACTGCTTTTACCCACCTGTCAGGCAGCTCATTTTTGTTGGCTTTCAGGTAATCTTCATGGGAACAGGCTATATAGACCTTGCCGGAATTGATGTCAGTAAGTTCAATCCACCATCGTTCGGTATAATTGCTCTTGACGAAAATCAGGTCTTCTTCAAGATCTTTTACCCTCACATGATATTTTATAAAGCGTCCCGAATTAGTGTCACTCAGTGCAGGAGTCTCATACTGTTTCTGTGAAAATCCTTCAAGGAAGAACCACAGAATCTGCGCAGCGAGGCCTGTTGTCTGGCCTCTGACATCAAATTCCGGATTAACATCGAAAAGGCCGAAAACTTTGAGTCTGTCAGAAATACCTGCATACCGGGCAAGCAGGCATATCTCTTCGCCATAAAATCCATTCGGTGAGGGGATCGCGGTTCCCGGGGCATCTGACTGCCTTACCGAGGAAATGTCAAACAGGGCTGCTTCGGAATCCCTGAAAAGAGGTTCGGTCAGATAGATCGCCTGACGCACATCTCCAATCCTTACAAGCTCTGAGTTGTTCCTGGCAAAACGGTTTAGAACCTGCTGATCATTGAGGTAAGTCTGGTATCCGATATTGATGAAATGTTCCATGGTCCTGTTGTGGGCCCGTGTAATGTCATTGAGGTACGAAGATGAACTAAAGGCCCCTGTTTCGCTGGTGAAATCGATTCTTGGATCCACGGAGATCATTGTATATTTCTTTTTCAGCACCGACATTGACCTGTCAATTGCTGTTATCAGTGCGCTGCTGCCCCCGATTATGACCGGAAATATGTTTTCGCGCATAAAAAAGACAAGAATATCGGTGAGTCCCGCAATCGTATCATTGAAAGCCATCCCCTGTTTCATGTTCCCAAGGTCGGCGATTTTGATTTTTCCCGGGATTTTTGCCAGGTTGTAAAGCTGCTGTCTTATGGCATCCGGAGCTTTGTCTGAACCGGGGTTTGGTGAATTCCGTCCATCGGGTACGCCTATAAGAACTACCTTGAATCTCTCGCCAGGATTGATTCTGTCGTTTTCGGTGTGGATGGAAATATTGTGCGGAAAACCTGCATTGGAAGTCATGTTCAGGAATTCCGGCTCATCAATGCTTACGGGATCGAAGTAATCTTTAAGGTCCAGCATCTGGTTCAGGTTCTTTTCTGTTTCTTTTCAGTTTCTTCTATTATCCTGATACAATCTTCTCTTGTCATTTTTTCAGGATCACTACCCTTCGGCAGGCGGTAATTCTTCCTGTCGCGGGAAAGATACGGACCATATCTGCCATTAAGTAAAAGCACATCCCCGAAATCCTTCAGAACCTTCTTACTGTCTGATTCGTTTTTCTCCCTGATAATTTCCACACCTCTTTCGAGAGTTACCGTGTATGGGTCATCAACGCCTTTTTTCAGGGAGTAGAATTTATTCCTGTAGCGGATAAAGGGTCCGAACCTGCCTGTACCGGCGATCATTTCATCACCTTCGTGAATGCCCAGCGACCTTGGCAGGCGGAACAGGTTAAGAGCCTCTTCAAGGGTTATCGTTTCAAGAAGCTGATTCTTCAGAAGGCTTGCAAACCTGGGTTTTTCACCCGTGTCTGAATCACCAATCTGGGCAACGGGTCCGAATCTTCCCATTTTTACCGATACTTTCTCACCCGTTTCCGGATGATTGCCAAGGACGCGGATCCCTTTTTTACGATCCTTTTTCTCCAGGGTGTCGGTCACCTTCTTATGGAATACAGGGTAGAACTTGTCAAGCATACCGGTCCATTTCAGCCTGCCTTCCGCAATCTTGTCGAATTGTTCCTCTATCCCGGCGGTAAAATTATAATCGACGATATCGGGAAAATTTTCAACAAGAAAATCATTTACAATCATACCTATATCCTGGGGAAACAGTTTTGATTTTTCTTTTCCCGCTGCCTCTGAACGGATTGATGATGTGAGCCGGTCTCCGGAAAGAGTAAGTACCTTTATCTGGCGTTTTTCTCCCGGCCGGTCTCCCCGTATTACATATCCTCTGTTCTGAATGGTTGAGATTGTAGGAGCATATGTGGAAGGACGCCCGATTCCGAGTTCCTCAAGCTTTTTGACAAGGCTGGCTTCGGTATACCTGGGCAGGGGGGATGTAAATTTCTGGGTGGCGGTGATAGTGTTATAGAGAAGATTCATGTCTTTTTCCACCCTTGGCAATATATGTTTTTCGTCATCCCCGTTTTCAGTATCAGTTGATTCAGAATAAAGCCTGAGGAATCCGTCGAATTTTATCACCTCACCTGTGGCAGTGAATGTAACAGGTGAATTGTTCATTCCGATCAGTATGGTGGTGCGTTCAATTTCGGCATCCGACATTTGTGATGCTATGGTCCTTTTCCAGATAAGTTCATACAGCTTTTTTTCATTCTGGCTTCCTGTTATTGTCTGGGCTTCGGGATAAGCGGGTCGGATAGCTTCATGAGCTTCCTGTGCAGTTTTCGATCTGGTCTTGAACTGCCTGATTTTTGAATATTTCTCTCCGTATTCAGCAACGATAACTTCCTTCGACTTTGCAAGTGCCAGCCTGGAAAGATTCGTGGAGTCGGTTCTCATGTAGGTTATTTTCCCCGCTTCATATAACTTCTGTGCAACTGTCATGGTCTGTGCAACTGAGAAGCCCAGCTTCCTGTATGCTTCCTGCTGAAGCGTTGAGGTGGTAAACGGAGGTGCGGGCGATCGTGTACCCGGTTTGACGGTGATCCCTGAAACCCTGAATTTGGCAGGGATACAGTGCTTCAGGAAAGCTTCTGCATCTTTTTCATCACGGAACTTCTTTGAGGCTTCGGCCCTGATGAGATTGTTTTCCTGAACCTCTGCCGTTTCAGGATGGAACAAGCCCGTTACCCGGAAAGCAGATTCCGTCTTGAAAGATATTATTTCCCTTTCCCTCTCTACAATCAGTCTGACAGCAACCGACTGAACCCTTCCGGCAGAAAGGGCAGGCTGGACCTTTTTCCACAGGACCGGTGAAATCTCAAAACCGACTATCCTGTCAAGAATACGCCTGGCCTGCTGGGAATTGACAAGATTCATGTCAATCTGCCGCGGATTCAGGACGGCATTGGAAATTGCATCTTTTGTAATTTCATGGAATACGATCCTCCTTGTAGAAGCCGGATCCAGGTTGAGAACGGAAGCCAGGTGCCAGGCAATCGCCTCACCCTCCCGGTCCTCATCGGAGGCAAGCCAGATAATTCTGGATTCACCGGCAGCCTTTCGCAGATCATTGACAATCTTTACTTTGTCTTTGGGTATTTCGTATTCGGGGGAAAAATTGTTGACGATATCTATCCCAAGGTTTTTCTTTGCAAGATCCCTTATATGACCGAAACTGGAAACAACACGGAAATCTTTTCCCAGGAATTTCTCTAATGTTTTTGCTTTCGCCGGCGACTCCACAATGACCAGATTTTCTATCATTACCGGTATGGATTTTTCTGTTAAAAACACGACAAAGTAAATCATTTAAGGGGCAAACTTCAAAATTTACCGTCAAGATTCTTTTATAATTGCTATTTTTGCGGCAAATTAAAGTTGAATGAAAAGCACAAACCCCGACCGAAAATACATAGTCTGGTTCTGGTGCTTGTTTACCGTACCGTTTATTGTAATATTTCTTTTGTTTCTTCTGATTTCCAGGGGAAAGCTGGGGCCTATGCCATCATTCAGGGAACTTGAGAACCCTGAATATTATCTTGCGGCAGAGGTCTTTTCCGAGGACGGGGTTCTTTTGGGCAAAATAAGCATTGAAAACAGGACATGGACGGAATACAAGGATTTGTCACCTTATCTAGTTGATGCGCTGATTGCAACCGAGGATATAAGATATTACCGTCATTCGGGTATTGATGTCAGGGGTCTTGGCCGTACAATAGTACGGACTATTCTTCTCGGGCAGAATACCGGGGGCGGAAGCACAATTACCCAGCAGCTTGCTAAGCAGCTGTATCCGAGGGATACGGCAAAAATATCAGCTTTCGTGAGAAATATCAGGCTTGGTGTGACAAAGTTCAAGGAATGGCAGACTGCAATTAAGCTTGAGCGCAGCTATACAAAGGAGGAGATCATCGCAATGTATCTGAATAAGTTCGACTTTTTGTATAATGCTATCGGCATCAGATCGGCTGCAAGGGTATACTTCAACACCACACCCGATTCCCTGAACCTTCAGGAGGCTGCCGTTCTTGTCGGGATGTTGAAAAATTCTGCAAGATATAATCCTGTCAGGAATTATGATCTGATGGTGAAACGGAGGAACGTGGTACTTTCCCAGCTGGCTAAGTATGGCTATATAAATCCTGCAATAATAGACTCGGTAAAACAGCTGCCCATTGAAACCGATTTCCATCTTGAGGATCATAATACCGGGCTTGCAACATATCTGAGGGAATACCTGAGGAATACCATGCGCAGACCTGAGCCGGACATTAACAGATATGAGCGTGAGTCTTCGTACCGTGATGCGCTGTGGGAGTGGGAGAACAATCCGTTATATGGCTGGTGCAATAAAAACCGCAAACCCGACGGCTCAAATTATGATATATACAGGGATGGCCTCAAAATCTATACTACAATAAATTCCCGGATGCAGCTGTATGCCGAAGAAGCATTGCGGGAACATCTGTCGAAGGATGTGCAGCCCGGATTTTACAGGAGAGCCAAATCATTCAGGAATCCGCCCTATTCGAACGACATTTCAAAAAAGGAAGTTGAAGAACTTATAATGAGGTCTCTGAAGGAGAGCGACAGATATTATGTGATGAAAGCACGCGGCGTTCCGGAAGATTCTATAATGCTGGCATTTAATACTCCTGTAAAAATGAGGGTGTTTTCATGGAAGGGGGAAAGGGATACGGTAATGACCCCATATGATTCGGTCCGTTATTATAAATATTTCATCCGGTCCGCATTTCTGGTTGAAGATCCTCATACCGGTTATGTAAAAGCCTATGTCGGAGGACCTGATTTCAGATATTTTAAATGGGATGCGGTAACACAGCAGAGAAAGCAGGTTGGAAGTACAATTAAACCTTTTTTGTACACCATTGCGATGCAAAATGGTTATTCCCCATGCTATGAGGTGGAAAATATTCCCCGTTCCTTCGATATCCCGGGCGATTCTGTTCCCTGGATCCCAAGAAGCTCGGGACCAAAGGAATATCATGGCAAGATGGTTACACTTAAATGGGGACTTGCTCAGTCTGAAAACTATATATCAGCCTGGCTTATGGAGCAGTTCAGTCCTTCGGCTGTCACTGATCTTATGAAGAGAATGGGGATCAGAAGTTACATCGATCCGGTTCCCTCAATCTTCCTGGGAACTTCTGATATCAAGCTTGAGGAGATGGTTGGAGCATACGGAACCTACGCCAACAAGGGTGTGTATATAAGGCCTATGTATGTTACAAGGATAGAGGATAAGAACGGGAACGTGATTTCACGGTTCACTCCAATGATTGAAGAGGTTTTAAGTGAAGAGCAGGCTTATCTAATGCTCGATCTCCTCAGGGGAGTGGTTCTCAACGGGTCAGGCAACAGGATCAGGAGGGTTTATAACCTGATGAACCAGATAGGAGGGAAGACCGGTACAACCCAGAATCATTCCAACGGCTGGTTTATGGGAATTACCCCCGATCTTGTAGGAGGGGTATGGAGCGGATGGGAAGATCAGGCGATCCATTTCGAAACCCTTGGAGAAGGACAGGGTGCCAATATGGCTCTGCCGATTTTTGCACTGTTCCTGAAAAAAGTTTATGCCGATCCCCAGTTTGGTATTCTGGAAGCAAATGAATTTGAACGTCCTGCCAATTTCAGCATCGAACTTGATTGTGAGAAAGTAAAAAGGGAAAGTTCCAGGCGGCTTAATTATAAAAGGGAAAGATATTGAATCACGCCGGAAAGACATTCCCTGTTTGGTTCTGAAATATCTCCTCCGTGACGGTTTGCATTTTGTCAGCCGAAAAGCAATCTGATCAGGGCTTCTACCTTCCCTGCAGTTAGAATTTCTATCTCACCGTGCCTGTGCCCGATGTTCCTGTGGAAACCTGAAATACATATTTTTCTGAATCCCATCTTTGATGCTTCCCTGATTCGCTGGTCAATTCTTGAAACTGGTCTTATCTCACCTGACAGTCCTATCTCGCCTGCGAAACAAACATCCTTGTCCAGTGGAACATCGAGATTGGAGGACAGGATGGCGCTTACTACTGCCAGATCGATTGCAGGGTCATCAACTTTGATTCCGCCAGTTATGTTAAGAAATACATCCCTGACAGCCAGTCTGAATCCGGCTCTTTTTTCAAGTACCGCCAGCAGCATGTTCAGCCTGCGGATATCAAATCCGGTGGAGCTTCTTTGCGGGGTGCCATATACAGCTGAACTTACCAGGGCCTGTGTTTCGATCAGGAAGGGCCGTAGTCCATCGATAGTGGCAGCGATCGCAATTCCGCTCAGAGGTTCATCATGCTGATTGATAAACATCTCTGAAGGATTCGCCACCCCTTTTAATCCGCTCTCCATCATCTCGAATATACCAAGTTCCGAAGTTGATCCGAATCTGTTTTTGACTGACCTGAGAATGCGGTAGACGTAGTTGCTGTCACCTTCAAAATACAAGACAACATCGACAATATGTTCAAGGATCTTTGGCCCGGCCAGGGTGCCATCTTTGGTAATATGTCCGATGATAAAAACAGGAATACCTGAAATCTTGGAATATTTGAGCAGCTGTGCAGCACTCTCCCTTACCTGAGAAACCGAACCGGCTGATGATTCAAGCATACCGGTCCTGATGGTCTGAATGGAGTCGATGATTATCAGGCCGGGTTTGAGGCTTTCTGCATGAAGAAGTATGTTCTCAAGATCGGTTTCACCAAAAATGTAGCAATCCGAACCGCTGCCCTTAAGCCGTTTAGCCCTGAGGCTGATCTGTTCTTCACTTTCTTCGCCTGAGACGTACAAAACACTTTTCCCCTTTATTGAAAGGGCAAGCTGAAGTGCAAGGGTTGATTTACCGACCCCCGGTTCTCCTCCCAGCAATATCAGTGATCCGGCAACCATTCCTCCTCCAAGTATCCTGTCCAGGTCGGTTATTCCTGTCTTGCTTCTGTTTTTCTCATCCGAAACAATATTGTCGAGAAGCTCGGGTTTCCTCTTCTCAATTCCTGAAGGCATTACACTGTTGCGGGAAGATGCGGGAACGACCACCTCCTCATGATATGTGTTCCATTCCCTGCATGACGGACATCTGCCTATCCACTTAGGAGATTCCGCACCGCAGTTCTGGCATATAAATGTTGTTTTGGTCCTGGCCATGATCTTTTTTATACCTGCTCCTGCAGAATGATAAATATAATTTTAAACAACGTTTTTACCAGTATGAAAATCAACAAGATTTATCCGGGGATTCGGTTGAGGTTCAGATGATTGATATTATTGATCTCAGTCTTCCCTGTTCCTTTGAGGAATTCCGGATATCATGAAAAATGATATTGTTCCTACAATAACAACAAAAATCAACTGTGATTCGTGAGTCAGGAATGCATATACAAGCCCGTCTTCGATTTTCACGCCTTTCACAAATGCAAGCCCTCTTGATATTATGTAATGGAAAGCTCCCAGTCCGCTTTGTACCGGAGCGGACATTGCCAGCCCTCCTATAACCAGCAGGAATATGCTGTCACTGAAAGTCAGATGAGACGTTGAGTCGATTGCATAGACGACAATCCATGTCATAAGCGTGTAATTGAACCATATAAAGACAGTATGGAAAATGAATTCCCATTTGTTTTTAAGGTGTATTATGGTTTTCAATCCGTTAACAAAGCCTTTTACCGTATCGATAATTTTTGCAAAGAATCTGATCTTCCGTAATCTGTGTCTGAATTTTACCAGTAGAAAAAGTGCAAGGATCATGACAATCAATAAAACCAGCCAGACCAGCCATGTAAATCCAAACATTGAAAAGACCTTCTGCTGAAGCGGTATAAGGATGCTTACCTTGAGGAACTGGTTTATCTGCTCACCTCTCTGCAGGACAAGGGCAACCGTTATGGAAAGGAGTGAAATAAGGTCGATGGTACGTTCGATTACAACAGTTCCGAAAAGCTGGTCAACTGGTATCTTTTCTTTTTTGCCAAGGGCAACGCACCGTGTTATTTCTCCGAGACGGGGCAACGCAAGATTTGCCAGATAACCTGTCATGAGGGAAAAAAAACTGTTTTTAAATGATGGGTTGTAACCAAGCGGTTTTATAAGGAGTACCCACCTTCTGGTCCTGCTTAGGTAGGCGAACAAACCGAATATGACCGAAAGGATCACCCATTTGTAATCGGCATCCTGCAGACCGGCAATAAGCTTCCGGGTTTCAACATTACGGAATGCCAGCCATAATAGGATTATCCCGATAACAAGAAATATAAGGAACTTGATGGTTTGAATTAAGGATTTTCTCAATTCAGATCAGTTTATTGGTTTTAGTGTCAGGGAATATGATTGCTGGCCTGAAAGACTTTGCCTCCCCGGGTTCCATAAATGCATATGACATTATTATCACCACGTCGCCCACAACTACCTTTCTGGCCGCTGGGCCATTGAGACAGATCTGACCTGACCCCCTTTCCCCCCTGATGGCATACGTTTCGAGGCGTTCCCCGTTGTTGACGTTGAGAACCTGAACCTTTTCATTTTCAATAATCCCCGAGGCATCCATCAGATCTTCATCAATCGACACACTTCCGACGTAATGCAGATTTGCTTCCGTTACTGTTACTTTATGAATTTTTGATTTCAGAACCTCTATAACCATATTTTCGGTGATTGGATTAGTGCGTAAATTTAATTATCTTTTTCTTGTGATTATACCTGGATTTCAATATTATCAATGAGCCTGATCTTTCCGGCCATCACGGCTATGCAACCAAAATAACGGCATCCTTCCCTGACCTCTGATTTGTTTTTTAGCGGAATCAGTTCAATGTCGTCGGCAATCTCAAAATATTCCACGGTAAATCCCGGGATTTTTTCTATCATGTCCTTCACGTCTTTTTTTAATTCAGCGATTTCCTTGCTTTTGAACCTTTCCGAAGCTAAGTTCAGTGCTTTGAAAATAGTCGCTGCATTTTTTCTTATTTCCGGATCCAGCAGGCGGTTTCGGCTGCTCATGGCAAGCCCGTCAGCTTCCCTGATTATAGGGCAGCCCACTATCCTGACCCTGTTTCCGGTCTGTCGGACCAGTTCCCTTATTACTGCAAGCTGCTGGAAATCCTTCTGCCCGAAATAGGCAATGTCGGGCCTGACAATGGCAAAGAGCCTGCTTACAACCTGAGCAACACCATTGAAATGACCAGGCCTGTGCAAGGCCTCCATAACGTTGTCGAGGTTGCCGAAGTGAAACTGCCGGGTATCTTTTTCGGGGTAAATCTCCCTGTCGGAAGGAGTAAAAACAATATCGTCAGTTCTGAGATGATTTTTAAGAAGAGCAAGGTCCTCTTCCAAGGTCCTGGGGTAATTTTCAAGATCTTTCGGATCATTGAACTGGGTCGGATTGACATAAATGCTTGTAACTACAAGAGGAGTTTCATCTGTTGCCCTGTTTACAAGTGACAGGTGCCCCGCATGAAGGGCTCCCATTGTAGGAACAAATCCAACAGGGGAAAGCAATGTACCGCCTATTGCTTTCTCCAACTCCTCTGCCTTGCTTATTACCTTCATAAACTGTGAATATTATGCAAACCTAAGTTAAAATTGACAATTATCTGCCCTTTTTAACATTATTAAAAATAATCCGGGGCTTTGTACCCGACAAAGCATGTTGATAATTTTGTCATTTTTTATTAGTATCTTTGCAAATTGGATACGATAGGTATATCGAGGCAGGTAAATGGAAAGCAAGAAGGTATTATTCATTTCGCAGGAGATCACTCCATACTTGGCTGAAACAAAATTATCAAAAATCGGAAGGTATCTTCCCCAGCACATTCAGGAAAAAGGTAAGGAGATACGGACTTTTATGCCGAAGTTCGGAAGTATTAATGAGCGCAGGAACCAGCTTCATGAGGTGATCCGGCTTTCGGGAATGAACCTTATAATTGATGATACCGATCACCCGCTTATAATTAAAGTTGCCTCGATACAATCTGCAAGAATGCAGGTCTATTTTATTGACAATGACGATTATTTCCAGCGCAAATATACTGTTGCCGATTCAACTGGCAAGGAGTTCGAGGATAATGATGAAAGGGCACTTTTTTTTGCCAGGGGCGTTATAGAAACTGTAAAAAAACTTCGGTGGGCACCCGACATCGTGCATTGCCACGGGTGGATGACATCCCTGGTCCCCGTATACCTGAGAAGCATTTACAGCGATGATCCTTTATTTCATGATTACAAGATAGTTTATTCGGTTTATAATAATGGTTTTAAAACTCCGTTCAGACCGACATTTGCAGATAAACTTAGATATGACGGCGTGGACGGGGAAAACCTGAAACTGGTGAAGAACCCTGATTTCATTAACGTCTCGAAACTTGCAATAAAATACTCAGATGCAATAATTATCGGAAGCGAAGAGATCAATTCCGAACTGTACCGGCATATAAAATCAGTAAACAAACCCTATCTGGATTATCACGATGAATCCACCTATGTCGACGCATACAATGATTTTTATGATAAGATACTCTCCTGATTTTATCATTTAATTCGGGAATCCGGTTTCCATTCACAATATTTTTCAAATTTCCTTGTTCATTATTCAATTAGTTCTTAGGGAAATAAGTCAGGTATAAACAGTCCTGGGTGATCATTGATCCGGCCCGGATTCTTATACTCCCTGATAAATTGAATATAGTTGTCCGGAACTTTGGCCACGCGAGGCTGATCAGCCGGGGTACCGTGTAAGGCCGGGGGCCGTTGAATGATATTAAAACCTTTAAAAATGAATGTGTCTGACGATTACAGGAGCCTCTCGGTCCCGGAGGCCGAGCAGCTGAAGGCAAACGGATGCAAAAGCAGCGACTGGGCAAAGATACAGGTCAGGGAAGGATTCGATCCGTCAAGATGTGTCAATGTTGTCTTTTCCGGGTACAACAGGCTGGGGTCCTTCAGGGGATCCTGTACGGATGAATCGGGCATTGAGTACAAATGCGGTATTTATAATGCAACTATCCATAACTGTACAATAGGGTCAGATTCCCATATAAACAATATCGGAGATTGCCTGGCAAACTACAGGATTGATGACAGGGTCATAATCAGAAACTGCGGAAAGCTGAATACTGAAGGCGTCACATCCTTTGGCAACGGAACTGAAGTAGCAGTTTTGAATGAAACGGGGGGGCGTTCGGTGAAGATTTGGGACAGGCTTTCTGCCCATGAAGCCTATATAATAGCACTCTACAGGCATAGAATAAAGGCTGTCAGAAAAATTGAGGAGATGGTCTCGGAATATTCCCGGTCAGTCAGCTCCGACACGGGATATATCGGCTATGGTTCAAGAATTCTTAATTGCCAGACCATAACCAACGTGAAGATCGGACCGCATAGCCGCATTGAAGGTGTTATAAGGCTGCATGACGGATCTGTCAACAGTTGCAGTGAGGATCCGGTTTTTATAGGCCCGGGGGTTATCATGGAACATTTTATCGTGTGTTCAGGATCGATTGTTACCGAATCAACCCTTATCGATAAATGTTTCATTGGTCAGGGCTGCGTACTGGGGAAACACTATTCGGCCGAAAATTCACTTTTTTTCGCCAACTGCGGGGGCTATCATGGTGAAGCATGCTCAATATTTGCCGGTCCGTATACTGTTACACACCATAAATCAACCCTGCTGATCGCGGGAATTTTTTCCTTCATGAATGCCGGGAGCGGATCTAACCAAAGCAACCACATGTACAAGCTTGGTCCCATTCACCATGGTATAATGGAAAGGGGTTCCAAAACAACCAGTGATTCCTATCTGCTCTGGCCGGCACGTATCGGGCCTTATACCCTTGTGATGGGCAGGCATTACAGGAACATGGATACTTCATCACTGCCATTTTCATATCTTATTGAAAAAAACGATGAAAGCATCCTTGTTCCGGGGATCAATCTGCGAAGCGTGGGGACGATAAGGGATGCACAAAAATGGCCTTTGCGCGATAGAAGAAAAGATCCGGTAAAGCTCGATCAGGTGAATTTTAATCTTCTAAGTCCCTACACTATCAGGAAAATGATCGAAGGAAAAAATCTTCTGACCAGGCTCAGAACAGTCTCCGGATCAGTTTCTGCATCATATACCTATAACAACATGATGATAAAGGAAGCTTCCCTTGAAAGGGGGATAGAATTGTATCAAACCGGTATAGATAAATTCCTGGGAAATTCGATAATCAGCAGGCTTGAGGACGGTGAAATCACATCGAATGAGGAGCTCCGGAGAAGACTGACTCCCGATCAGGAGACAGGCAGGGGTGAATGGGTTGACCTTGCCGGGTTAATAGCTCCAAAACAGGTAGTCTCGGAACTGCTGGATGATATTGAATCGGACAAAATAAATTCCATTGAGTCAGTTGTTGAAGGTTTCAGGGAAATGCACAGATCCTATTATGACTGGGCATGGACATGGGCATGTGAACGGATTGAAGAGGAAGTAGGCAAACCTGTGGCTTCATTTACCTCAGAGGATGTGATACGACTTGTTGAACGATGGAAGAAAAGTGTCGTTTCCCTCGACAGGCTTTTGTATGAAGATGCAAGGAAGGAGTTTACAATTTCTTCCATGACTGGTTTCGGGATAGACGGTGACGAGGAAGTAAGGAAACTCGATTTCGAACAGGTGCGTGGCGATTTTGACTCAAACACCGTGGTTGCAGTCATACAGGAGCATATTAAGCAGAAGAGCTCCCTTGGCGATAAACTGATTGAGCGTATGAGGAGGATCAGCAGCTAATTGGGGCTATCTTCCCGAATACATCCTGTCGTAGTATTTTTCATAATCACCCGACAATACCCTTTCAAGCCACAAAGTGTTTGAAAGATACCAGTCAACCGTCTTTTCAAGTCCTTCTGAAAAATCAGGGATGGGCGACCAGCCAAATTCACGCTGAAGTTTGGATGAATCGATGGCATACCTGAGATCATGACCCGGTCTGTCCTTGACATAGGTTATCAGCTTTTCCGAAGTTCCTTCAGGCCTTCCCAGCTTTTGATCCATGATCCTGCATAGCAGTTTTATCAGATCAATGTTTCTCCATTCATTGTTGCCGCCAATATTATATGTTTCACCGGGAGTGCCACGATGAAAAATCAGATCGATTGCTGAGGCATGATCTTCAACATAAAGCCAGTCGCGGATATTCTCGCCCTTTCCATAGACGGGAACCGGTTTGTTGTTTCTGATATTGTTGATGGCCAGAGGAATGAGTTTTTCAGGAAACTGGTTGGGTCCGTAATTATTTGAACAGTTGGAGACTACCACGGGGATGCCAAAAGTATGCCAGTATGCCCTGACAAGATGGTCAGAACTGGCTTTTGATGCAGAATAGGGACTTCTTGGATCATAGGGAGTCTCTTCCGTGAACATCCCATCTTTTCCAAGGGAACCGTATACTTCATCGGTGGAGATGTGATAGAACAATTTTCCGCCATGGTCATTCTTCCACGCAGCCATCGCTGCATTGAGGAGGTTGACAGTTCCGACGATATTGGTATGAACAAATTCGTCGGGTGAGGATATTGATCTGTCGACATGCGATTCTGCAGCAAGATGTATGACGCCGTCAAATCCGTATTTTTCAAAAAGGGCTGCAATAGTCTTTTTATCAACTATATCAACTTTTTCAAAAATGTAGTTCGAACACTTTTCGATATCTGAAAGATTATCAAGATTTCCAGCATATGTCAGCTTGTCGGCATTGACTATCCTGTAATGAGGATATTTTGTTACGAATCTTCTGACGACGTGCGAGCCTATAAAACCTGCACCACCGGTAATAAGTATGCTTTTTTCCGTTTTCATTTCTTGTTTCTTATATATTTTTCCCATTTCCAGGCGGTCTCCATTGATTCATCAAGGGAACTCATGGTTTTCCATCCCAGTTCCTTGTTGGCATATGATGGATCGGCCCATATTTTCACGATATCACCCGGCCTTCTGCCGGTGACCCTGTACTTCACTTTGACACCCGTGGCCCTTTCAAAGGAATTTATTGCTTCGAAAACCGATACTCCCTTACCCGTTCCAAGATTGAAGACTTCATAGTCGGATTTGTTCTTTTCTTCAATCAGTCTTCTGACCGCAACCACATGTGCTTTGGCCAGATCAACAACATGGAGGTAATCACGAATGCATGAACCATCGGGCGTGTCGTAATCATCGCCGAAGACCTTCAGCTCATCCCTTAATCCATAGGCGGTTTGGGTAATGTAGGGTACCAGGTTTTCAGGAATGCCCCTGGGCAGCTCACCTATTAGGGCGGAAGGATGTGCCCCGATGGGGTTAAAGTATCTTAATGCAATGGCTTTGATTCCGACTCCCGATACCACCGTGTCCCTGATGATCTCTTCACATATCTGCTTTGTGTTACCATAAGGGGATACGGCAGGCTGCATGGGAGCATCCTCTGTAACAGGAAGCTTTTCCGGCTGTCCGTAAACAGTGCATGACGATGAAAAGACAAAATCGGGGATCTGGTAGTGCTTCATCAGGTCAAGGAGATTGATGAGTGAAAGCAGATTGTTCCTGTAATAATCCAGGGGTTTTTTCACTGATTCACCAACAGCCTTGTATGCAGCAAAATGGATAATTGCCGAGATGTTTTCGTATTTCCCGAAAAAGGAATTCAGCTTTTCCCTGTCGCACAGATCAAAAACTTCAAGTTGAGGCTTTACACCGGTTATCTGTGCAATTCTGTCAACGACATCAGCTTCGGAATTGTACAGATTATCGACTATGACTACCCCGAATCCCTCATTGATCAGTTCAACAGCAGTATGGGACCCTATATATCCAGTTCCCCCGGTGACCAGGATTTTTGCTTTCATTAAAGACTCCAGTAAGTATGATTTTTAATTTTTCCTCTGAGTATGCCCTTTACATCAACCACAATTCCGTTACCGTTCAGCAGGGCTGAAAAAAAGTCTTCATCCAGGTTTCTGTATTCCTTGTGATTTACAGCCAGAATAACCGCATCATATTTGCCTTCGGGAGTTCTCTTAAGATCAAGCCCGTATTCTTCCTTTACCTCATGCGGACTGGCATTTGGATCAATTACGTCAATGTCAACTCCGAAATCATCCATTTCCTTTATTACGTCAACCACTTTTGAGTTTCTTATATCGGTGACATCCTCCTTGAAAGTAATTCCCATTATCAGTACCTTGGAATGATTCGGATTCTTTTCCGCGGCAATAATTCTTTTTACCGTCTGCCGACCTATATATCTGCCCATACTGTCATTTGTGTAGCGTCCCGAATCAATCATTTGTGGATGATAGCCCAATGATTTTGCCTTATATGACAGGTAGTAGGGGTCAACTCCTATGCAGTGACCACCAACCAGGCCGGGATAGAATTTAATAAAATTCCATTTTGTACCGGCAGCTTCCAGTACTTCGTATGTATTTACTCCCAGGCGATTGAAAATAATAGACAACTCATTCATAAAAGCGATGTTTATGTCGCGCTGGGTATTTTCAATGATTTTTGCCGATTCGGCAACTTTTATTGAGCTTGCCCTGTGAACACCTGCCTCAATAATAAGTTCATAGGTTTTGGCAATAATTTCCGCTGATTCAGGGTCACAACCGCTGGTAACTTTTACAATTTTGGTAAGAGTATGGTTCTGGTCCCCCGGATTTATTCTTTCCGGCGAAAAACCCACCTTAAAATCCTCAATGTATTTGAGTCCGGAATATCTCTCAAGCACCGGGACGCATTCTTCTTCCGTGCATCCAGGGTAAACGGTGGATTCGTATACCACGTAATCTCCCTTTTTCAATATTTTTCCTACAGTTACACTGGCTTTGAGAACCGGGTCGAGATCGGGAAGGTTATAGGCATTTATCGGTGTGGGTACTGCAATAATATGAAACGATGCCTCCTTGAGATCTTCCGGATTACTGGTGAACAGTATGTCGGTATTCCTGAAAGCCTCCGGTTTAAGTTCATTACTGGGATCAATACCTTTTTTCATAAGTTCCACCCTTTCGGGTTTAATGTCGAACCCGACGACCCTGATTTTTTTTGCAAATTCAAGTGCAATCGGCAAACCAACATATCCCAAACCGATCAGGGATAGTTTTGTCTCCTTTTTTAACAGTTTATCGTACATTTCAAAGATTATTATGTGCTAGCAATAATGGATGATATTCTCCTACAAGACCTACAGGTTTTGAGTTACGTATTGTAAAGGCTGTTATTATCGACTGTCGCGACTCATTAAGGCCGAAGCCTCTGCCGGCAAGAATTTCCCTGTAAGTTGCCGTATGCAGATCACCAAATCCTTCACTGAACTCTATTTCCTCACCTTCAACCGTTATTGATCTGTAAGTCCGCTTTCCTGACTTTTTTGCCTCCGCGGGCAAATCATTATAGTCGATACTCAGAAACCATCTTATCCGTGCTTTTTCCAGCTCAATATAGCCGGCAGCCTTATTTGGCTCGGAAACATGCACAATTATTTTCGTGGTATCACCAAAGATCCAGCCAAGCATATCGAAGAAATGAATTCCGATATTTGTGGCCACTCCCCCGGATTTTTGAATATCTCCTTTCCATGAGATGTGGTACCAGTTACCGCGGCTCGTGATATACGACAGATCAATGTCGTAAATCTTGTCTTTCGGGCCGTTCCGGATCTTCTCCCGAAGCTCGGCTATTTTCGGATGCAGACGTAACTGCAGTACTGTGTATATTTTGCGGCCGGTTTCTTTTTCAATTTCCTGGAGGGCATCAATGTTCCATGGATTCAGGACAAGGGGCTTCTCACAGATGGCAACTGCCTGATGCCGGAGTGCAAAACGGATATGGGAATCATGCAGGTAATTGGGAGAGCATATACTTACATAATCAATTTTTGTACCTGCTCTTTTTAGTTTGTCCAGATGCCTGTCAAATCTTTCAAATTCCACAAAAAAATCGCTCTGCGGGAAATATCCGTCAAGAAGTCCTACACAATCGAATTTGTCCAGACTGGCGAGAAGATTGTTACCAGTATCCTTGATAGCTTTCAGGTGCCGGACAGCTACAAATCCTGCCACACCAATGAGTCCAAAATTTTTCGGAGATGAGTCCATCAGTTATTTTATTTCCGCAGAGGGTGCCTGTTCAATAATTTTTGTTACCATTCCATCCTTCAGAATGTATTTCTCACCGCTTTCGGGACATGAAGCAGTGCCGGTGTTATCAAAATCCAGCCTGTGTCCGTATTCACTCATCCAGCCTTTTTGTCTTGCAGGATTGCCCATAACGAGTGCGTAGGGTGCAACATCCCTGGTTACTACGGCGCCGGCCCCTATAAATGCAAACCTGCCGATTCTGTTTCCGCAGACAATGGTTGCATTGGCCCCTATTGTTGCCCCCTTTTCCACAATTGTTTTAACATACTGATCCTTTCTTGCAACTGCACTCCTGGGGTTTACTATGTTTGTGAAGACCGCCGATGGTCCGAGAAATACATCATCTTCACAAATAACCCCGGTATATACGGAAATATTGTTCTGTACCTTTACATTTCTTCCAAGCTTTACCCCGGGTGAAATGACCACGTTCTGGCCTATATTGCAATTGTCTCCTATTTCCGAACCCGACATAACATGACTGAAATGCCAGATCTTAGTTCCCCTGCCAATCTTGCAGCCTTCATCAATTACGGCTGTCTCATGGGCAAAATATTCTTTTTCCATATTCAGTTATTGTTAAAAAACTCCAGCACACATCCGGTAATATATTCAAGCTGTTCACGGTCCATTTCAGTGTGTACCGGTAGGGAAAGAACTTCCCTGCAAAGGGAGTTTGTTACCGGAAAATCATTTTCACCGTAACCCAGGTAGCGGTAAGCATTCTGCATGTGTAGCGGCCCCGGATAATATATCATCGATGGTATTCCCCTTTCACCGAGGTATCTTTTCAGTTCATCCCTTTTACCGCCCTTTACTTTTAGGGTATACTGGTGGAATATATGGGAGGAAAAGCTGCTTCTCAGGGGAACCATGATGTCCTGGCACTCCTTGAAAGCTTTGTCATAGTAATCGGCTGCATGCCTCCTGGCTTCATTATAACTGTCAAGATGCCTCAGCTTCACCCTTAATATTGCAGCCTGAAGCGTATCCAGCCTGGAATTGATTCCAACATAATTGTAATGATACCTGATTTTCATGCCATGGTTGGCAATGCTTCTTATTTTTCCTGCCAGTTCATCATCATCGGTAAACAGGGCACCGCCATCGCCGTAACAACCCAGGTTTTTGGAAGGGAAGAAGGAGGTTGTGCCTATGGTTCCGATCGTTCCTGCTTTTTTCACATTCCCGTTGCTGAAAATAAAACGGGCGCCTGTTGCCTGTGCAGCATCTTCAACTACAAAAAGATTATGGCCGGCTGCAATGCTCAATATACTTTCCATATCGGCGCATTGTCCAAAAAGATGAACTGGAATAATTGCCCTCGTTCGGGGAGTGATGGCTTTCCTGATTGAGTCAGGTGAAATATTGAAGGTTCCGGGATCAGGATCAACAATGACCGGTTTCAGGCCGAGAAGAGCAAGTACCTCAATTGTTGCTACAAACGTAAAATTAGTGGTAATAACTTCATCCCCGTGATTCAGCCCCAGCGACATCATGGCAATCTGAAGTGCATCGGTCCCGTTGGCACAGGAAACAACATGCCGGGCCCCGGAATATTCTTTCAACTCATCCTCAAACATTCCGACTTCAGGCCCTTTTATAAAAGCTGTTGATTGCAGAACTGCCTGTATGGCCCTGTCAATTTCATCCTTTAGATTTTCATACTGGGCTCTCAGGTCGACCATCTGAATTTCACGCATCGGAAACAGTTTTTAGCTACGAATATAATATTTTTCACCGGCTTTCGGATGAAACAGTTTCTCACTTTCATTGCCGGATAATGTTTGAAAACTCAATGATGAATGGTTCAAACTGTGTTAATAACATGCAGGCTTTTTATTAGGATGATCATGGGTATTAGTCTTAATTTTATCCACGTTGAAAACATGAACAATTGGATATAAAAGCATTCATAAGGGAATTGTTGTTCAGTTACGATTGCGTCATTGTTCCGGGCTTCGGAGGATTTATAGGCAATTATTCGCCTGCCAGGATCGACCGGACCATGGGTACATTCAGCCCCCCTGTAAGGCAGATAACCTTTAACAGAAATCTTGATCACAATGACGGACTTCTGGTAGGTAAGATTTCAATGGCTGCCGGATTGAATTACGGTGACTCCAGGCGGAATGTTGAGGATTTTGTCAGGGATGTCAGGAGCAGGCTGGCAAAAGGAGAAACGGTGGTATTTGATCATCTTGGGACGTTTTCCCTTAATCACGAAAACAGTATCCAGTTTGAACCTGAGGCCAATCTGAACTATTATCTCGGCTCCTATGGCCTTGAATCGTTTCACATGGGCCATTATAAAGGATATGATGTAAGGAAACGCGTCAGCAGGCATATTGACAGGGATCCTGTTAGAAGAACTTCAGTTGTGAAAAATCTTGTGCGTGCAGCCATTATGATTCCGATAGTTGCACTCCTGGTCATCGTACCTCTTAAAGATCAGTACAGCAGGAAAAGCGGGGTTGAATCTGTAACACTGAATCCCCTGGTTACTGCCGAGTTTGAAAATAACAGAAATGCCATAGACAACGACCATTCAGCAAATACCCCTGCAGTTGAAGAAATCTCTGCAAATATCACACCGGACGCTCCGGTTCCTGAGACTGGGCCTGCAAATGATGAAATCCCGGAAGTTGAAACAGGACAGAATGTTTATTACATAATTACGGGCAGTTTCAAATCGGAAGAGAATGCACTTTCCCATATTGATTTGCTAAGGGAGGAAGGGTTCGATCCGGAGATTATACGGGCTTCCAACGGCTTTTTCAGGGTCAACGCAATGAAATGCAGCAATATTGGAATAGCGATATCGAAAAAAGACAGTCTTTCAAGAAAATTCCCTGGGGTCTGGATAACTAAAAAGAGGCCTACTTAATAATACTTCCGTTACCGGTTTTCTCAGCCGGTGATACCAGAACCAATTTCCCCCCGCTGTCTTCGGCCATCAGTATCATTCCTTTGGATTCAATTCCTTTTATTTTCCTGGGCTCAAGGTTTGCAACGATAGAGATCTGTTTTCCTACAAGATCATCGGGCTGAAAATATTCAGCTATTCCCGAAACAATTGTACGGGTATCGATTCCGGTATCAATGGTGAGTTTTAGCAACTTAGTCGTACGGGGTACTTTTTCGGCTTCCAGGACCGTGGCCGTTCTTATGTCGATACGCGAGAAAAGATCAAATGATACCGTTTCCTTTGGAGGAATTACTGTAGTACCGGTATCGTTATTGGTCTTCAGTGAAGCCCTGAGCTTGTTTATCTGCTTTTCAATAACGTCATCTTCAATTTTCTCAAAAAGAAGCCCGGGTTTTTTTATTGCATGTCCGGGAGGAATAAGGTCACTTCTGCCCGCTTCTGCCCAGCTGAATTTTCCGCAGTTCAGCCATCCTCTCAGCTTCTTAGTGGTAAAAGGAAGAAATGGTTCGAGGATGATGGTCAGATTGGCAGTTATCTGGAGGGCAATATTGATAATGGTTTTAACTTTCTCAGGATCCGACTTATGGATCTTCCATGGTTCTGTATCAGCCAGGTATTTGTTCCCCAGCCTGGCCAGATTCATTGCTTCCCTGAGTGCATCCCTGAATCTGAATGATTCGAGGCTGGGTTCGATATTATTCCTGATCCGCTCAATTTCCGAAAGTACCTTCTCATCGTAATCGTCTGTTTTGCTTCGAGCCGGTGCGATGCCTCCGAAATAATTATTCGTCAGGACAAGGGAGCGGTTTACAAAGTTACCCAGTATGGCAACCAGTTCATTGTTGTTTTTGGCCTGAAAGTCCTTCCACATGAAATCACTATCTTTTGTTTCAGGCATGTTTGTGCAGAGAACGTAACGAAGTACATCCTGTTTGCCCGGAAATTCCTCAAGATATTCATGGAGCCATACTGCCCAGTTGCGTGAAGTTGAAATCTTGTCATTTTCCAGATTAAGAAACTCGTTTGCTGGTACGTTTTCCGGCAGAATAAACGATCCCTCCGCCTTGAGCATGGCCGGGAATATGATACAGTGGAATACAATATTGTCTTTACCGATAAAATGGATCAGTTTTGTATCAGGATCTTTCCAGTATTTTTCCCATTCAGGGGTAAGCTCCTTGGTTGCAGAGATATAACCAATGGGCGCATCGAACCATACGTAAAGGACTTTTCCACCGGCTCCGTCAACCGGCACGGGAATGCCCCAGTCGAGATCACGGCTCACCGCCCTTGGCTGAAGGCCCTGTTCGAGCCACGACTTGCACTGCCCGTAAACATTGGTCTTCCATTCCTTGTGTCCCTCAAGTATCCACTCCCTGAGCCAACCCTCATACTTGTCGAGAGGAAGGTACCAGTGGAGAGTTTCCCTGAGAACGGGTTTGCTTCCGCTTATTGTGGAGTGAGGGTTGATAAGTTCCGTTGGACTCAGGGACGTACCGCATTTTTCACACTGATCTCCATAGGCGTTTTCATTACCGCATTGCGGGCAGGTTCCCACAATATACCTGTCGGCCAGGAAACAGCCTGCTTCCTCGTCGTAATATTGCTCCGTTACTTTTTCGGTAAATTCGCCTTTATTGTACAGAGTGAGAAAAAAGTCCGAAGCTGTTTCATAGTGTACCTTGTTTGATGTACGGGAATAAATGTCAAACGCGATTCCAAAATCCTCAAAAGCCTTCTTGTTGAGTTCATGGTACCTGTCTACAACCTCCTTCGGCGTTATTCCTTCCGTCCGGGCCTTAAGTGTTATGGGTACACCATGTTCATCCGACGCACATATTGAAAGAACATCCTGACCTTTTAGCCTGAGATACCGGGTATAAATGTCAGAAGGTACATAAACACCCGCCAGATGACCTATGTGTAAGGGGCCGTTGGCATAGGGCAGGGCAGAAGTAATCAGGTGCCTTTTAAAACTTTTCATGGGTGAGGAGAATTGTTAATTGTTAAACGGAACCTGTGTTTTAAAAAAGTAATCCTGTTTTTTCATTCTTAAAACCTGTCAGGCTTCATCATCCGAATCTGATTTATCGTTTCAAAAAAATTGTTCAAAGATAATGTTTATTTCAGGACTTGGATCAGGTAGCATTATGAGTTATTTTTACATGAGATAAGATTTTATTATGCCAATGAATAAGATTGAACCTCTGCTGCTGAAGAAGGGTGATAAGGTTGGTCTCATATCGCCTGCATGGGCCATTGATGAGGACAAAGCCGGCAAGGCAGTTGCCTTCCTGGAAGAATGGGGACTGAAGGTTGTTCCGGGCAGGAATTTGCTTAAAAGATGGGGGCCCTTTGCCGGCACGGATGAAGAACGAGCCAGTGACCTCCAGATTATGATTGATGATCCGGCGGTTAAGGCAGTTTTCTGTTCCAGGGGAGGTTACGGCACATTAAGAATCATCGGGAAAACGGATTTCGCACCGTTGAAAAGATCCCCCAAATGGTTTGTCGGTTTCAGCGATATAACAGTTATTCACATGTGGCTTAATGAAGTATGCGGCATTGTCTCGGTTCATGGAGAGATGCCGCTCAATTATTACGAAAGCGGTAAGACAGATGAGACTTTTGTTTCACTGCACAATGTTTTATTCGGAGGCAATACAACGATCAGCTGGACGGGAAGGACTTACAGGTTCAGGGAAATGACCGGTGAAGTGACCGGGGGTAACTTATCATTGATTTACAGTCTTATCGGCACCAGGGCAGAGCCCAGAACCAGGGGCAGGATACTTTTTATTGAGGATACGGGAGAGTATCTGTATCATCTCGACAGGATGATTTCATCGCTGAAACTTGCAGGCAAGCTTGGCCGTATTGAAGGTCTGATTGTCGGCGGTCTCGACAGGATGGAAGATACAAAAATATCATGGGGCATTACTCCGGAAGAAGTAATAAAGGATGCTGTTCGTGAGTTCTCTTTTCCGGTTGTTTTTGATTTCCCTGCCGGTCATATTCCCGATAACAGGGCGTTTTACATAGGAAGGAATGCCAGAATCACTTCCGACGGAAAAAGAGTGTCAATGACATTTATCTGACCATGGGAAGCTGTTTATGATTATCCTTGAGGCAGGAATTTGGCTATTCGCCCCGGAGGTTGACTTATCTGGTTTTATTCAGGCACGGCTTTTTTCTCAGAAGGCCGAAATAAGTAAATTAAGGTCCTTGGATATCATCCCGAATTTCTGACCCAGTGTTTCATTTGTAAGAATGCCATTGAAAAGATAGACTCCGTTGCGGATCCCCGGGTCATTTTTTAGCAGTTGGGTTATGCCCCCGGACTCTGCAAAATTCTGAAAGAGCGGATTGAAGATATTGCTTAGTGCGATTGATGCCGTACGTGCCATTCTTGAAGGCAGGTTCCAGGCGGAAAAATGGATTACGCCATGTTTTTCATACACCGGATCGCGAAGTGGCCTGCATTCGGTTGTTTCGATACAGCCGCCGCGATCGATGCTGAGATCGATAACTACTGCTCCTTTTTTCATGGTTTTCACCATATCTTCGGTGATGTAATATCTCGGACGCAGATCTTCCAGTTCTATGGCGCCTATAAGAACATCGGCCGATTTTAATACCTTTTTCAGAACCTGGGGATGCAGAACTGAGGTTTGAAGCCTTTGGCCGATCTTGTTCTGGAATTTTTTCAGGTTAAAAAGTGATTTGTCGAAGATCCTGACCTGGGAGCCCAGACCCAGGGCCGCACGGGCAGCATATTCGCCGGCGGTATTGGCTCCGATTATGACAACCTCTGTCGGAGTGACGCCGGTTATTCCACCCAGCAGGACTCCCTTGCCTCCAAGGTGGTTGCTGAGGTAATCCGATGCAACCAGAATGGAGGTTACTCCGTTTATCTCGCTCATCGATTCCACAACAGGCATAACGTCATTACTGTCCTTGATTTTTTCCAGGGCGACAGCTGTAACCTTTTTCCGGATAAGCTTTTCCAGTATCTCCTCACTGAGCGCGAGAACATTCAGGAACGACATAACCAGCTGATCACCTTTAAGATAATCGACTTCCTGAAGAGTGAAAGGTGCTACTTTGATCACTGCGTCAGCGCTGAAGACTCGTTCAGGGGAATCTGTAATTACAGCTCCGTTTTCGCTGTAATCCTTATCAGAATAATTTGCACCGGTACCGGCACCTTTCTGCACAATGACTTCATTGTCGTTTTCCACGAGAATATTCACGGCTTCAGGTGTCAGGGCCACTCTTTTCTCATCATTCTTCCTGTCGGACGGTATACCTATCGTTATCCGCCTGTGCCTGACAGCCGTTTCAAGCTGTTCCTCCTTCGGCATTAAGGAAGCGTTTCCGAAACTGATTCTGCCGCTCTTGTTTTTAATATTCATCATGAGAAAAGGGTTATTTCATCAAAGTTAAAAAAATTGAAATTAGAAGCAAAATCAGTTCATTTCATGTAAGTTCAAGTATCCTCTGTTCATTTTCTCCGACAGTTATCTTAATCCTTGCGGTATCGGCAGGAAGGATTTCTTCTATCTGTTCGGGCCATTCAATAAAGCAGTAGGCTCCGCTGTAAAAATACTCTTCTATCCCGAAATCGTATGCCTCCCCTGTTTTCTTTATCCTGTAGAAATCCATGTGGTACAGGGGATTGCCCGATGTGGTTTTATACTCATTTATCAGGGTGAATGTCGGGCTCGTAATCTGATCGGTTGCATTAAGTGAGCGGCACACGGCCTTTATTATTGTAGTCTTACCCGCACCCATTGGTCCGTAGAATGCAAGGATTCTTTTTCCCTTTGTGTATTCAAGAAGTTTTTTTGCAGCACTCTGAAGTTGCCTCCTGCTTTCAATGATTATTCTCATCACTGGCCCCCCCGGCTGTTATGACACTGGCTCCAGGCAGGCTACGGGAAGCATTATCTCCTGCATTGAGATGCCGCCGTGCTGGAAAGTATCCTTATAGTAACCTGCATAATAGTTGAAGTTGTTCTGGTAAACCAGGTAATCCTTGTTAAGGGCAAAAATATATTTTGATGTAATGTTTGTTTTTGGTAATCCGGCCTTTTCAGGAAATCTCACCTCAAAAACTTCCCGGGGATTGTAATCCAGATTCCTTCCCATTTTATACCGTAGATTGAATGAGGTTTTACGGTCACCTATGACCTTTATGGGGTTCTGTACCCTGATGGTGCCATGATCGGTACTGAATATGATCCTGACATTCTGTGAGGAAAGGGTAACAAGAAGTTCAAAAAGAGGGGAATGTACAAACCACGACCTTGTCAGGCTGCGATAAGCTCTTTCATCATTTGCCAGTTCCTTGATAAAACCTATCTCTGTCCTGGCATGGGAGAGCATGTCGACGAAGTTATAGACAAGAATATTTATATCATTGTCCATAAGTTGCCTGAGCTTGTCATTTACCCGTCTTCCCTCGAGATTGCTGCTTATCTTGTTGTATGACCATTTGTACCTGAATCCTTTCCTGGTAAGCTGATATTTGAAAAGCTCCTCCTCATAATTGTTTTTTCCTTCATCCTGATCATCGTCTACCCAGAAATCCGGTAATATGGCAGCTATTGCCGAAGGCATCAGTCCGGCAAAAATGGCATTCCGGCTGAACTGGGTGGCGGAGGGAAGGATGCTGAAATATATATCCTCATCAATAATCCTGAATAATCCCGATAATTCGGCGGAAATGGTTTTCCACTGGTCGAAACGGAGATTGTCAATCAATATGAAAAAAAGAGGCCTTCCCTGTTCGACATTTGGGAAGATCTTTTTTGTAAACAACATGGGTGAAAGGACCGGTTTGTTACTCGCCTCCGGGTCAAGCCACGACAGGTAGTTACTGGTTATGTATTTAATAAATGCATTATTTGCATCATTCTCCTGCATCCGGAGGATTTCACTCATACCGGGATCTGTTGATTTCTCCAGTTCAGATTCCCAGAATGTAATTTTCCTGTACAGCTCGGCCCAGTCGGTATGTGTCTGCGCTGAGGATATCATGTTCCCGATCCGGCTGAATTCCTGACGGTAGTTGATAGTTGTCTTTTCCGTAACCAGCCTTTTTTGTTCGGTGATCCTTTTTATTGCAAGCAGGATCTGATTCGGCTTTACGGGTTTGATAAGATAATCGGCAATCTCGGATCCGATTGCGGCCTCCATTATACCTTCCTCCTCGTGCTTCGTGATCATAACCACAGGTATATCGGTGCGGATTTCCTTAATGAGCCTCAGCGTCTCTATCCCGCTGATACCGGGCATATTCTCATCGAGGAAAATGAGGTCATAAGGGTTTTGCTTTACAAGATCGATGGTATCGGTACCGTTTGAGCAGGTATCAATCTCATAGCCCTTGTCCTTAAGAAAGAAGATATGCGGCTTTAACGCTTCAATTTCATCGTCTGTCCACAAAATTCGGATCTTTCTCATTGCTCTTTCCCTCCGGAATAATTATCTCTGAAGAAGATCAGGTATCGCCCGGGGTCCTTGTCTTCTCCAAGTATCTTTAGGTTTGTACTGTTTATCAGGAAGGTCATGAACCGGCTCGAAGCAATGTTTCTGATGATCGATGCAGCATCAAACGCATTGAAATACATCCGGGCCTCATTGTTGTTCCTGAAACCCGATACCGTAATCATCAGGTAAGCATTACCGACCAGTGTCCCTTCTGTCCTGTAATTCTCATTTGTAAAATTATCAATATTATGGCTTATAACATCAAAAGTTGCCTGATTTAAATTAAAAGCCGGATTTGAGATAACAAGGGCGAATGTCAGGATGGAAATTGTATCACGGACATACAGTTCGGTTGCTATTTCCTTGTCTTCTTCCAGTTTGAGTTCCGGGCGTTCCTGGTTCAGATGAGTCATGAGCTCTTCGGCTTTTTTGCTTTCGGGTGAACCCGGCCATGTTTTCACGATTATGCTGAGATTCGTCCGGAAAGTTTTTTCGTCACTTATTCTTGCCGTTGAATAGGCCCGGAGGAGCATAGCCTTGGGAGCCAGGTCATCTTCGGGATATTTTTTCAAGATGGAATCGCATGTGCTGACAGCCAGGGCGTAATTTTCAAGGGTATAGGCATCAAAGGCATTCCCGTAGAGCCTTTCCGCCTCTTTGATGCCCGCGAGTTTGTTGTTGTAATAATCAGGGTCGGAAAGGATCCTCGCAAATTCGCTCCCAGGATATTTTTCCAGTAGTCGTTGCCGGTATGTTTCTGATTTCTGGCTGTTTTCATCCTTGTTTATCCTGTAAAGCTCGTAGAGTGTTTCCGGAACAAGTTCATGATCGGGGAACCGGGAGATCAGCGTTTCGAATGATTGTACAGAATGGGGCCTGTCGGCTATCCTTTCCATGAAGATACGTCCGGAATTAAAATAGGCATTTGCTATTTTCTGGTTGGATATGGAAAGGAGAGAATCGTTAAGCGGAAGATCCTTAAGATAGAACTCAGGTTTATGGTAATCGCTGGCGGCCATGGTTGTGTCAGTTTTTTTGAGGTCGTTGTCTTCCTGGCCTGATGCCATTTGTTGTACGTTCACCCGTGCCTTGTTCATCCTCCGCCAGTTATCTTCGAGCCTGCGGTCGCCCCATCTTCTCCGGAATTCGGTTCTGCCAAAGGTAAGGGCAGCCTGATTGTAGAAGTACCATCTGCCTTCCTGGTTTATGTTATCTTCAAATCTTCTCTGGTTCTCATAAAACTGCCCCATATTATACCTGTCAGAATATTCCGATGATCTGCCTTCCCTTTCAGCTAAATTTATTTTCTCAATTATGCCGGCAATGAGGGCATCCCGCTGCGCCTGGGGCAGGGCTGCAACGTTCTGGAGACTGTCTTCGGTGCGGATAACTGTTAGTTCTGCAACAAGAGCATCCAGATCCCTTGATTTTGTCATCAGTTCCCTGTAGTCGGGGTATTTCTGGTCAAGGAAAAATACAGCACTGTCATAGTATTTTCCTGCAGGTATAAAATCTGATTTCCCGAAAAAATAATCGGCCAGGGCAAGATAGGATTTACCTTTCTGGTTATTGTTGCCGGTATTTGATGCTGCAGATTTCCTGTAAGCCTTGATTGCTTCGGCTTCATTGCCCTGTTTCATCTTCAGGTTGCCGAGTGCATAATAGATCTGGTCGTGAAAATCAGTATTCTTGGCATCCTTCAGCATCTTTTCAAGCTCCTTGCCTATTTCCTGCTGATTGCCGGATTCAACATCAAACACTCCGGCAATGTTGATGCGGGCATTAAATTCCACATCATATGGCGGATTCATCTTAACAACGGCCCTGTAATATGAAGTGGCCTTTTTCCCGTCACCAAGTCGTTCATAGAGCTGGGCCAGCAGATAGGTAAGCCTGTATTTCTGCGTTTTGCCGGAGGAGTTTTTTATGGATTCACTAAGCGGAGAAACAGCTTCGGAGTAGTTTTTTTGTTTGACGTACAGGTCTGCCAGTGTTGAATAATACAGGGACTTTAACGATTTTGGCGAAGAAGGTGTGATTTCGATCTCCCTGAGGAGCCTCAGCGAGTTGTTGTAATCGCCGGTTTCATTGCCTATTCTTGCAAGCCAGATTGCTGATTCTGTTTTGATCCCGGGATCGTTGGCTTCGGCAATGCAGTAGTTAAAGACGGAAGCAGCTTCGTTGTATTCCTGTTTGTAGAAACGGGCTTTTGCGATCAGGAAGTAGCTGTCGTCAACCCATTCGTTGAATTCCTTCTTTTCGAGCAGTGATTTTTCGCTTTCCGACAGGTTTCTCTTGTTGCCCAGTTCGGGTCTGGCCGTTATCGACTTCAGGGAGATCAGTTTGGATGCTTTCTGTATAGCCCGGTCCATATCCGAGGAACAAAGCTGTACTGTTGCCGGATCGCTGAATTCAAAAACTTTAAGGAGTTCGGAAAAATCATCTTTATAGCCTCTGTTGATCTTTGCCAGGCCGGCCTTAAAGCTTTCGTAGCCGTTGAAATATATGTTGTACCGCGAAGTAAGGCCCTGGTAGAATCTTGTTGTGGCTGTGTTTTTTTCAACGGAACAACCCGTTAGGATCATAAACAATCCTGACAATACCAGATATTTATATGAACTTCTTCCCGGATACAATGACTTTTAACACTTAAACTGATGGTAACCGTGTATAGTATCCAAAGGTAGTTAAAATTGGAATGATCCTGATGGTCAGGCTGAAATAACCTTCTTAACTTCCGGAACCTCCTGCATTATTGCCTGTTCAACACCGGCCTTGAGAGTCTGGAGGCTGAAGGGGCATCCATGGCATGCTCCTTTCAGCCTGACTTTTACAACCATATCATCGGTGATTTCCACAAGCTCGATGTCCCCGCCGTCATTCTGAAGATATGGTCTTACTCTGTTTAAGGCTCTGACTATACGTTCCCTGGTTGCATTTGAATTTTCCATTTGACAGTATTGTTAATTTAAGATATCTGATTGGTTGATGGTCATCTCCGCTGCTGGTATGTCACCTCATTTATTACCTGTTCAGGCCTGGCGTCAGGTGACACTCACTTTTACCGTCGGTTTCTGGTCCCTGTTTCTCTTTTCCACTTTTTCCACAACCTGTTCTGCCAGCTTCATGAATGCCTGAGCGGAAATGGTTTCTCCGAGGGCAACAGGATCGCCGCTGTCACTACCCTCACATATACTTTGTACAAGTGGTATCTGACCCAGAAGCGGAACATTCATTTTTTCGGCAAGTTTTCTGCCCCCATCCTTCCCGAAAATATAGTATTTATTATCCGGGAGTTCTGCGGGTGTGAACCACGACATGTTTTCGACAAGTCCGAGGACCGGGACATTGATCCGTGCACTGCGGAACATCGAGATCCCTTTGATGGCATCGGCAAGGGCTACCTCCTGGGGGGTGGTTATTACGATTGCACCTGTTACAGCCACTTCCTGTACCATGGTCAGGTGAATGTCACTTGTACCGGGGGGCAGGTCAATAAACAGGAAATCGAGGCTGCCCCATTCTCCCTGTGCCATCAGCTGTTTAAGGAAATTCGATGCCATCGGGCCCCGCCAGACAAGTGCATCGGACGGGTCAACAAAAAATCCGGTCGACAGGATTTTCACACCATACTTGGTGAGCGGCACAATATGATCCGTGTCATTCCTTCTGAAGACTTCGGGCTTGTAATTCTCGGCATTGATCATTTTTGGTACCGAGGGTCCGAAAACATCAGCATCAAGCAGGCCAACGCTGAATCCTTTTCTCGCAACCGATATTGCCAGATTGACCGCAATGGTTGTCTTGCCCACACCGCCTTTACCGGAGGAAACTGCAACAATGTTCCTGACTCCCGGCAGAAGACTGTCACTTTGTTTTTCAGTCTCATGAACGATTGTCCTCGGCTGGATGATAATATTGCTTACAACCGCATCCTTCCCGAGATCATCCTTGATTGCCCTCACAATCGAGCTTTTAACGGAAGAAATAAAAGGATCATTTGATTTTTCCGGTTTGAGGGTAATGGAGATACCTTCATTGCCGCTTTCAATTTCAGCGACTATTCCAAGCGCCACAATATCCTTGCCTTTTTCCGGGTGGATCACTTTTGTGAGCGCTTTTAGAATCAGCTCTTTTCTGAACATATTATTATTGATCTGTTATTTTTATTTAAGTCAAATTAAAATAAGGTGCAATTTTACGATTTTTCCGGGGGATTTCAAAAATCGGTTAGCTCAGATGACGGATCCCAGAATTTTTCATTGAAATTCAGGATAATATCATTTTCAATGATCATTCCTTCATTTTCAAGCAACTGTCTCATTGTTGATGAATTGCCGAAGTGATGTTTTCCGGTCAGCATTCCTTTACGATTGACTACGCGGTGGGCCGGAATAAATTCCGACCTTCCCCCTGAAGCATTCAGTGCCCATCCTACCATCCGGGCAGATCTCCCGGTCGCCAGGAACCGTGCAATTGCACCATAGGTCGTTACCCTCCCAGGTGGAATGAGTTTGGTTACCTCGTAAACGCCGGAGAAGAAATCATTATTTCCTTGTTTGTTATTGCTCATCCTTCACTATTGTATTTTTATTCAGTTTGAAAGCCAGATAACATATCTTCAAACCTTTATCCAGAAACATCTTTTCATAATGAGTTCTCAGCGAAAAAATCCTTTCAGGAATCATTTCATCCGTTCCATAAACTCCAATGCCAGGCAGGAAACTGAAAAACGGGACGCTAACATCAGGATTTCCAACATACATATCATCTGTGGATCTGAGAATCTCCAATCCGTTGTTTTTCACAAGTTTTTCAGTGTACCGGAACAGTTCCTGGTTATCGGTTTTTAGATGGATCAGGCCTCCGTCTTTCATGAGAAGCCGGTACTTATTTAGGAACCACGGACTTGTTAGCCGTTTGTTTGAGTTTCTTTTCCTATTGTGCGGATCAGGGAACACTATCCATATTTCATCAACTTCATCTTTGGTGAAGAATGAATTAATGAACTCAATTCTTGTTCTGAGAAAGGCAGTATTTTTCAGTCCTTTTTCACTTGCGGTTTTTGCACCCCGCCACATCCTGGCTCCCTTAATGTCGATTCCGATGTAATTTTTTTCAGGGAAGATCGTGGCCAGACCCAGGGTGTATTCACCCTTGCCGCATGCCAATTCGAGTACAACAGGATTATTGTTGCCAAATATTTTGTCGCGCCACTTGCCCTTTAAAGGATGATCTTCACCGCTTTCATGTCCGGCCCCGGCTTGGATCACGTTCCCGAATGTTTCCAGTTCAGCCCATCTTGCGAGTTTATTTTTGCCCACGTCATCAATCAGGTTTACGGATCTTTTCAATCCTTATGCCAAAGTCATAAACACTCCTGAGGTCCCTGACACGCATTCCATGACTGACCCTGATATGGTAGGTGCCTTTTACGGGGAATAATACGTTGGTTTTGTATGGCAGCAGGAGTTCCTTTATGTCACCGAATCCTTTTCCATACCATTTCCCCTTCTCATCGGCCAGATAATATTGCAGTGTGTCTGTGATGCGTTTTTCATCGGGAGAGGTTGTTGTAACAAAGAGATAAATGTTCCTGTACGGATATGCGGTACCGGTCCGGATGGTAAAAAAGATATTGTTTGCCGTAATTGTATCATTAACAGGCACATCAAATTCGGATACATTTTCCAGATCCCATGTTCCCGAGGGCATTTTTGAGGAATCGGTAAAAACGATATCACCTGTGCAGGATGAGGTTATGATCAGAAGCAGTATGGCTCCGGCAAAGAAAAGTTTATTTCCTGGCATTTGGTTTTTTGTTTTTTCTTTTTCGCGCGGACTGTCGCCGATGGGTATTTTTGGTTTCGGAAGGATCAAACCTTGTAATGCTGTTATCCATAAGGAGATCTTTTGAATGGATATCCGGATTGTGGAATTCATCAGGGATCAGCAGTTTGTCGGGCTTCTTTCCATTCCTGTTCATCATTTGTATTTCCCTTACCCTTGATATGGGAACTGCAGTCAGGTCTACCGGGGAATGCGGATCTGATGAATACCAGTAAATATTCTTATGGACTTCCATTTTCTGGTAGTATGCCTTTGAATTTGCCAGTTCAAGAGGAATATCCCTGGGCGGGAAATGCTTCTGGGCATCGAGATAACAGTCGAATTCAAAGTTCAGACAGCATTTCAGTTTACTGCATTGTCCGGCAAGCTTTTGTGGGTTGAGGGTAAGTTCCTGGTATTTGGCATGGGTTGTTGTAACCGACATGAAATTCGTAATATGCGTTGAACAGCACAGTTCCCTGCCGCATGCCCCGATGCCGCCGATTCTGCCGGCTTCCTGCCGGGCTCCGATCTGACGCATTTCGATCCGTACCCTGAACTCCTCCGCCAGTACCTTTATAAGTTGTCTGAAGTCAACCCTTTCATCAGCAATGTAGTAAAATATGGCTTTTGTCTTGTCACCCTGGTACTCAACATCACCGATCTTCATGTTCATTTTGAGCTCTTCTGAGATCTGCCTCGATCTCAGCATTGTGGGTATTTCAAGTTGTTTTGCTTCTTCCCATTTCAGGATATCAACAGGTTTTGCTTTACGGTAAACTTTTTTCAGATCGTCAGTTGACGGAAGGATCTTAAGCTTTTTAAGCTGCTCAATTATCAGCGGTCCAACCATTGACACCCTTCCGATATCGTGTCCCGGTGATGCTTCAACTGCAACAATGTCACCAATCTCTAGCCTGAGGTTATTAATGTTTTTATAAAAACCCTTTCTTGTGTTCTTGAACCTCACCTCAACCAGATCATATTCCGCCTGGTTGTAGGGAATATCCTTAAGCCAGTTGAATGAGTCAAGTTTATTGCAACCGGGCTTGTATTTCGTGTCCGGCAGATGGATCTCTTCACCATGCTGTCCGGATAGTTCTTCGCTTTCCGTCATTGGGATGGGTTAAATAGAATAATTCAATCCGGCAAAATTAGTAAATCCCGCAGTTTTTTCAAATACAGTTATTACTGTCTGATTAGACGTGTCAGCTTAAGTGCAAGGTCAAGGAATATTATTTTTGCATTTCCGTTTGCCTCCACATGTGCATGTGCCAGGTTCAGTTCCTCTGAAAAGCCATGTACATTTTTCTGGTTTATGAAGGGATGGAACTTTGATGAAAAAGCCGTCTCATCATCCGTCAGATATACAATGTTATTTTTCCCCTGACCAAGGGTAAGCATAAAATTCTCCCTGACCAGTCTCAGGGCGAAGGATAGGAAATTCTTTTGGGGCTCCCGGCCTATTGATGCCATTTCCTCAGACCAGGAAATGATAGAGATGATGTCTCTTTTCCATGCAAATCTCATAAGGTTTTTAAAGCGATCCAGGTTGAGAACAGTTGTGTCCTGGTTTTTACACATCTCGACCGCTCTGACGATATTTCCGTTTGCAACCCTTGCAATATCGTTTGCCTGTTTATCCCCGATCCCGAAACTGGACTGAAGGTAACCGGCAATATCGGACAACCTGAATGATGGCACCTTAACCATCTGGCATCGTGAAGCAATTGTCGGAATGATCTTATCGGGTTCTTCGGAAACCAGTAAAAACAGTGTTTTCTCAGGAGGCTCCTCGATCATTTTTAGCAGCTTGTTTGCCGTGGCGATATGCATTTTCTCAGGCAACCAGAGAATGAGGATTTTATAATCCGATTCAAAGGTTTTAAGCATTAACTTTCTGATAATTTCTGAAGCTTCAGACGCAAAAATCAATCCCTGCGCATTTCCGACCTCAATGAAATCCAGCCAGTTGTTAAGCGAGAAAAAGGGTGACTGCCCGACAAATTCCCTCCATTCAGAAATATAATTGTCGCTTACCTGCTCTTTTGTCTTTTTATCCTTTATAACGGGAAACACAAAATGAAGGTCGGGATGGATCAGTTTTTCATATTTTAAGCAGGACTTGCATTTTCCGCATGAATCGGAAGGCAACCTGTTTTCGCAGCTGATGAACTGGGCATAAGCCAGGGAAACAGCAAAACTGCCGCAACCTTCCGGACCTGCAAAGAGTTGTGCATGGCTCACCCTGCCCTGATCCACCGTTTTAACCAGTCCGGCCTTGATTTCCTGCTGCCCGGGAATATCTGAAAATCTCATAATCAGTTTTATTCTTTTGAATGCAGTAATGTGAGAACAAAATTTCCCCGTGATGGGAACCTGCCTGATTAAATTTGCCGGCTTCTCAATGTAATCCGGGTTATTGCATATGGCTCAAATTTAATGAATCTTTTAATACCATGAAATGTGGTACCGGAGCATCGGTTCAATGCATGGAAATGCTTATATTCCCGTGATTGGCGGTTGACGGATTTACGGATTTATAAAATCAGGGGACCTGATTGTTTTTAATTCTGCAATAACTTTTTACACGCGCAAAAGATATTTCCAAAAAAAATGTAGGTTTGCATCAGGATATTACAAAATTTAAATACTCTATTTATGAAAATGATTCAGGACTTTGATTTTAAAGGGGTAAAGGCAATTGTAAGGGTTGACTTCAATGTTCCTCTTGACAAGAAGACTCTTGTTGTTACCGACGATACCAGGATAAGGGGAGCTATTCCGACACTAAGGAAGATTATCGGTGACGGGGGCTCCGTTATACTTATGTCGCATCTGGGCAGACCCGAGGGCAGGATGGAAAAGTATTCCCTGAAGCCTGTTCTTCCGGTTCTTGAGAAGCATCTCGGGCAAAGCGTTAAATTCGCTGATGACTGCCTGGGTGAATCAGCTGTTTCAATGTCGGCCGCTCTGAAACCGGGAGAAGTCCTGCTCCTTGAGAATGTAAGGTTTTATCCCGAGGAAGAAGGAAAGCCTGTATTGCCTGAGACGGCTACTGATGAAGAGAAGAAAGCGGCCAAGGCTGAGCTTAAGCTGAAACAGAAGGAAATGGCCAGGAAACTTGCCGGCTATGCCGATGTGTATGTAAATGATGCTTTTGGCACAGCACACAGGGCTCACGGCTCAACTGCTGTCATTGCCGACTTTTTCCCGAAAGATAAGATCATGTTTGGATTTCTCATCAACAGCGAGCTTGCTGCGATGGACAAGGTGCTTAATAATGCCCAGCGCCCTTTCACGGCCATAATGGGAGGGGCAAAGGTTTCGGACAAGATCCTGCTTATTGAAAATCTGCTTAACAGGGTGGATAATCTGATTATAGGAGGCGGAATGACATATACTTTTGTCAAGGCAAAGGGTGGGAAAATAGGAAAATCCCTGTGCGAGGAGGACAAGCTTGATCTGGCATTGAAGATCATTGAAAAAGCGGGGGAAAAGAATGTGAACCTTTACCTGCCTGTGGACAGTGTTAACGGGGATAAGTTTGACAATGAAGCCAATATAAGGGTTACGGCGGTTGATGCCGTTGATGACGGCTGGATGGGTCTGGACATTGGAGAGAAGACCATTGAAGAATTCAGCGGGGTTATCGGGAAATCGAAGACAATTCTGTGGAACGGCCCTATGGGAGTGTTTGAAATGGAGAAGTTTTCGAAAGGCACAACAGCAATTGCAAAGGCAATTGCTTCAGCAACTTCCAAAGGGGCATTCAGCCTTATCGGAGGCGGAGACTCTGTTGCAGCGATAAACAGGAACGGGCTTGCCGACAAAGTCAGCTATGTATCCACCGGCGGCGGAGCCATGCTTGAATACATGGAAGGTAAGAAACTCCCGGGGATTGTGGCAATCAGGGGAGAATAGCCCCGGGTACCACCTGAGCAAATCAATTCAGTCCGGATCCGGTTTTTGAACCAGTCATGGTACGGTATGTGTCAGTGCCATTCAACCGGGCTGATATGCTTTTATAAGTGCAGCGAATTGTGCGACCCATAAATTATGGATTTGATATTCCCGGAAATTAGTGGCCGCCAAGTCTTTTGTTTGGGTTATATTTGCAATAATTATGAGAAGGTTTCTGGCAATATCAGTGATCGTTCTGTCTTTTTTTACGGGATGCGGGAAGGAAGAAGGATCAAAAAGTTCCGGGACCGCCACCATATATAATACCCTATATGGTACAGGGCCCTATTATGCTCTGGGTTTTTCATTCTCCCTGGGCAGGGAGGTATCGACCCTTGGCAATCCCAAACCTGATATCACTCTTATTGCTGATGAAGACATTGATGGAACGATCCGCAGGCTTCTGCTTCAGACTGAAAATTTTAAAAATTCCTTTTACAGGTATGGGCAGTATTCAGATGCAGCCGAAGCATCGGCTGCTTTCCGGAATCTCGTCTCAGCTTCCGTCCCTGCATGGGAAGAGTCGGGGGAAAATATTGCAGCAAATCAGATCTGGATCTTCAGGACAGGCTCGGAGCATTATGCAAAGTTCAGGATCATAAACACAGTTGCCGAAAAGCGGAGTGGAAAAGCTTATGCTGAATGTACTTTTGAATGGGTATATCAGCCTGACGGGACCCTTACTTTCCCCGCTGAATGAAATTTGATCAACCTTATAGGATCTTCAGTATAAAAAACAGGGAGGAATTCCGTCGTACGGCCCTGGAAATATTTCAATATCAGGCAGCAAATAATCATGTATATAGCCTTTTCCTGAAAAATCTGGGAAGGGATTACAGGCATATCACGCATGTGGAAGAAATTCCCTTTTTGCCTGCAGGGCTTTTTCGCAGCCAGAAAATTATCGCTGAAAATGCAGATGTTGAAGCGGTTTTTGAAAGCAGTACCACAACAGGATCATTGCCTGCACGACATTATGTGCATGATCTCGGCATATATGAAAGAAGCTTCTTGAAAGCTTTCAGCCTGTTTTACGGAGACCCTTCCCGATACATGATATCTGCACTTCTCCCATCGTATCTTGAACGGGGCAATTCGTCGCTTGTCTTTATGATGGACAGAATCATAAGAGAAAGCAATCATCCGCTGAGCGGCTTTTACAAGGATGATATACCCCGGTTGCTGGCGAGCCTTGATAAGATCAAGGCTGAAGGCCGGAACGCAATACTTGCCGGAGTCAGTTTTGCCCTGCTTGATCTCGCAGAGAAATATTCTCCCGATCTGTCGGGTATAATTGTCATGGAAACCGGCGGAATGAAGGGAAGAAGAAAAGAGATGACCAGGGAAGAACTTCACGGGATACTGAAGCGCAGTTTCAATATCGGTACGGTTCATTCGGAATATGGAATGACTGAGTTGATGAGCCAGGCTTATTCGGCGGGTAATGGTATTTTCCAGTCGCCTCCCTGGATGAAGATCATGATAAGGGATCCCCGTGATCCGCTTTCCGTCATTGATGAAGAAATGATCACTGGCGGACTTAATATTATTGATCTTGCAAATGTGTATTCGTGTTCCTTTATTGCAACGGACGATCTTGGACGGCTCTGCGAAGACGGAGGCTTCGAGGTACTGGGAAGGTTCGATGGGAGTGACATACGAGGCTGCAACCTGATGGTAGATTAACGGCTGATTGTGAATAAATTAACACTAAACTTACCTTGTCAGGCTGCTGTCAACAGGTTATAAATGAATGATCCTTTTATTGGCTGCACTATCGTAAACAGCCAGAACAATTTCAACTGCTTTCCGGGCCTCAACGGCATCAATAGCGGGTTTGCGGTTTGTTTCAATTGCTTCGGTGATATCGAGGAATTGTCTGATGTGTCCTTCGTCGCTGATCGCTTTGGGATCGGATACTCCTCCGCCAGAGGTCTGAATCCCCGAAAAGCGATCTCTTATCAGCTGATCGTCTGGTTCTTCTTCAGAAAACTGCCAGGTTTTGATAATTTCCTCTTCCAGAACAACGGAGCCCTTTGTTCCAAGTATTTCAATCTTTCTGAAGAATCCCGGATTTACTGCCGTTGAGGCCTCTATAACACCGAGAGCTCCGTTGCTGAATTTCAGGGCTGCAACTGCAGTGTCTTCGATCTCTATATCCGCATGCCCCGGGGAGGAGGTAAATGCACATACCGTTTCCACTTTACCCATGAACCATTGAAGCAGATCGATGGAATGTATGCCCTGGTTCATAACGGCACCCCCGCCCCCATCCTTCATGCTGCCGCGCCATTTTACCTCATCGTAGTAAGCCTGGCTCCTGTACCATTTAATATATATGTCTCCAAGCACAAATTTGCCGAATCGTCCGGCGTCGATTGCCTTCCGCAGTTCCTTATTCACATCTGAGAATCGCATGGGAAAAATACCCGAGATAATGACATTGTTCCTGATCCCCGCTTCAATGATCTTGTCACAACGTTCCAGGGTTATTTCAAGGGGCTTCTCAATAATACAGTGTTTCCCTTCCCCTGTTGCCATGAGCGCTGGTTCGAGATGATAACCCGAAGGCGTGCATATACATACGATATCGATGTCAGGATCACGGCAAAGATCATCAGGGCTTTCAAACGCCTTGCAGTCATATTTTTGTCCGAATGATACGCATTTTGCCCGATCGGTATCATATACCCCTGAAGGGCCGGTACCGTTTATTGCCTTTATGGCCCTGGCGTGGACATCAGCAATCCCGCCGGCACCAATTATACCAAAACCATGTTTCATTTGCATGTTAGTTAAAAGCCCTGAAATCAGTTGAACCTCATAGGGGATTTGTCATTTTTTATTATCTCTGACTGAATCACGGTCAGTGATGAAACATTTTGCCAGCCTATCGCAGGGTAGGATAAAATGCATTTTCAATATGTTCAATCTCAGATCTGTCTCCACTGTTCGTAACTGTTATTATATCGAAACGGCTCTCTTTTTCGATACCGTATTTCCTGATATAGTTGTCGGCGGCGAATATTATCGTTTTTTGCTTCTGCGGGGTGACAGCATCGGCCGCTCTGAGAAAAATATCGCTTGTACGTGTTTTAACCTCCACAAATACAATGAAATCATTGTTCTCGGCAACAATGTCAAGCTCAGTTTTACCTGACTTCCAGTTGCGGTGCCGTATAGTATATCCTGATTTTTTCAGAAGTTCTGCCGCCTGCTGTTCGCCGTCTTTTCCCAGGTTGTGTGAGTCTGCCATTACAGGACTTTTTTAGCTTTTTATTTATATTTCAACAAGCTTGTTCTTTATGGCATAAAGAATCAGGCTGGCAGTATTCTTCGAATTGGTTTTTCCAAGAAGATTTGCCCTGTGTTTATCGACTGTCCGTTTGCTGATGAAAAGAGCCTCTGCTATCTCCTGGTTTGAAAGTCCCTCGCATATTTTAATAAGGATCTCTTTTTCCCTTTTTGAAAGATTGGCAGTTTTGCTCTCGTTCTCACGATGCTTGATTTTCTGGATAACATGGTAAAGAAGTTCCTGTGAGAAATAACTGCCTCCCTTTCTTACGGTGAGGATGGCTTCCTTGACCTCGGAAATATCGGAATCCTTGAGTATGAAGCCTTTTGCCCCCGCATCCACCATTTTGTAATAATACTCTTCTTCGCCGTACATTGAAAGGGCTATTATATCCATGTCGGGACGCTGCTTCAGCCCTTTCCTGGTGGCTTCGATACCATCCATTTCGGGCATGTTGATATCCATCAGGGCAACATCGGCCCGGGTGTCTTTTATGATATTGAGGAATTCCTGGCCGTTTGAAGCTTCTCCGGCAACCTCGAAATCGGGAAAGGCATTTAAAAGGATCTTCAAACCGTTCCTGAACAGCTGATGGTCATCCGCAATGATAATTCTGATCTTGTCCATGTATTAAGTTCTTATGTGCAGCCTTATTCAATTATCTTGATAAGAGCGCTGGTGCCTTTTCCGTGTGTGCTTTCAAGAATAAAAACTCCATCGATCGATTTGACACGGGTGTCTATGTTCGACAGCCCCATACCCTTCCCGTCTTCCTGATTTAAGGAGCTGGTATCGAAACCCCGGCCATTGTCATTAAACTGCAATGTAATAAATTTTTCATGTTTGTTCAGCTCGATTTCTATCCTTGAGGCACCCGAATGACGGATAGAATTATTTATAAGTTCACATGCGGCCCGGTAGAGCACCACTTCCTTCTCATTTTCAAGCCGGTATTTGTCCATGTTTGATTTGAAATCGACTTCAATCACCCTGGTCTGGTTTATTTTCATTGTGAAAGCACTGAGGGCGCTTGACAGTCCGAAATTTGAAAGAACATGGGGACTCAGGTTGTTCGAGATGTCCTTTATCGTATTGATAGCTTCATTTATCAGATGGTTGGTGTTGTTCAAAATGGTATTTCCGGGTTTGTCCTTAATCCTTTCGCCCAGGGCCGACATCGACATTTTTATGGTGGAAAGCAATGGGCCCAGACCGTCGTGGAGGTCGTTTGCAAAACGCTTCCTTTCATTTTCCTCGGTGATAATAATTGCATTTATAACCCTTTTCTCAGCCCTTGCTCGGTCAATCTCGGCACGCTTCAGGAAAAAAAACAATTCACGGATAAGAATAACACCGGCAATTATCATAAAAGAGATCAGCACACCAATCCATTCGTCAATCATCTGCCAGGTATATGATGGTGTACCTCTGAAAAACTCGAAAAACTGAATGATTTTCCTTACGGCCATAAATACGAACGACAGGGAAAGAAGAATCCAGGAAAGTCGGTATTTTGTAAGCTTTACGAATCTCAGGGCAATTATTGCAGCTGCTATCTGCAGAATTATTGAGATTACCAGTGCTATAAGTCTTACCATTGCTTATAATTATCGATTATTACACAAAAGTAGAAGTAATTTTAAATTTGTGCATGTCAGTATCAGGCATGCCCGGAAAAAAGCATTCTGATCCATGCAGTTGTCTCAGGAATTACCATGGGCCATTACTCACCGGGAATATAATTCAGGATTTAAACTGCTATGATTTGAATCAGCTTTGTAGAACCACCTTTTTATTACCTTTACTGTTTAATTTAAGTTATGCGCTTATTATATAATCTGGGTATTCTCGGATATGGAGCAGCTGCCGGATTGATGTCATTATTTAATGAGAAGGCAGGGCAATGGGTTAATGGCAGGAAGGGCTGGAAAGCTTATCTGAGGCAGAAGATAGCTGCGGGTGAAAAGTATATCTGGATTCATTGTGCATCACTGGGTGAGTTTGAACAGGGTAGACCGGTAATTGAGGAGTTCGGAAAGAGCATGCCTGAATACAGGATCCTTCTGACCTTTTTCTCTCCTTCGGGATATGAGATAAGAAAGAATTACCCCGGAGCGGATATTGTATGCTATCTGCCCCTGGACACTCCGTGGAATGCAGCTTCCTTTGTATCGATCGTTTCTCCTTCGATGGCAGTTTTTGTAAAGTACGAGTTCTGGAACAACTTCATCCGCGTACTGAACAAGAAAGCTATTCCCCTTTACCTCGTGTCGGGAATATTCAGGTCCGGTCAGCATTTTTTCAGATGGTACGGAGCATTTTTCAGAAAGATCCTTTTCAGATTTTCCCATATTTTTGTACAGGATGAAAGATCGTTCAAGTTACTGCGGGGTATTGGTCTTCAGAATGTTTCCCTTGCAGGTGATACCAGGTTCGACAGGGTCGTGGAAATCGCTGGTTCAGCCGGGGAGATACCTCTGCTGGATAATTTCAGGGGAGGTGAGAAATTGTTTCTGGCAGGCAGCAGTTGGAAACCAGATGAAGAGATAATCGCAAGGTATGTCAACCGGGATCCCATGAAAATGAAGTGGGTTTTTGCTCCCCATGAGATTGATGAATCAAATATTGCCCGTCTTGAAGCTTTATTCAGTACAACTGTTGTGAGATTTTCAAGGCTGACGAAAGAAAATTCAGGTTCCAGGGTATTGATAATAGATAATATAGGTATGTTGTCTTCAGCATACAGATATGCTTTCATTGCAGCGATCGGAGGCGGATTCGGAAAAGGTATTCATAATATTCTCGAGGCGGCCTGCTGGGGAGTTCCGGTGATGTTTGGTCCCAATTACACAAATTTCAGGGAGGCTGTTGATCTGATCGGCAGGAACGGGGCAGCCTGCTTCCGGACCTTTGAGGAATTTTCGGATTTAGCTGACAGATGGCTGTCGGATGATGATTATTATCTGAAGTCGTCGGGAACTGCATCTGATTATGTCAGGCAGAATGCAGGTGCGACACAGGTTATAATGTCAAAAATCAGGGTAAAATAAATTAACAATAACGTTTCCTGCTTGTTTAATCATCATGCCGGCACCATTTGAAAAACATTGCCCGCAAAAATCGTATTTCGACTATGTGTTTAACAATATTTAATTAAATATCAGATCAGTAAGATAATAAAATTCAGTAGTCTTGTAATGTTATTTCCAAACCTTAAATCTCGATTTATGAAAAGGATTATAAAAACAGTTTTTCAGGTTGTCCTCTTCCTGATGATACCCGCATTTCTATATGGTCAGGGGGCGACGACATCCGGACTTAACGGCCGGGTAACAGACGGCTCCGGCCAGCCTCTGCCGGGCGCAGCCATTGTTGCTGTTCATGTACCATCAGGGACACAGTATGCAACCGTTGCCGACAATGCCGGTAACTACAGGATACAGAACATGCGTGTTGGCGGCCCCTATTCAATCAGGGTAACCTTTATCGGCTTTTCCACCAGCAATTATACTGATATATATCTCAGGCTGGGTGAAAGTTATGTTCAGAATGCGGAACTTTCCGAAGCGACAACAACATTGCAGGAAGTTGTTGTTACGTCAGGGCTTCGAAATTCCATCCTGAGTTCGGAGCGGACCGGCACCCAGACAAATGTCAGCAGCCGCGATCTGGCAAACCTGCCCTCGATCAACAGGAGTATCACCGATTTTTCAAAATATACCCCGCAATCGCAGGGTAACTCGATAGCTGGTCGCGACGGGCGCTTCAATACCATAACGGTTGATGGTTCTGCCTTCAACAATAACTTCGGATTAAGCAGCAATCCTCTCCCCGGAGGCAGTGCCCAGCCTATATCCCTTGATGCGCTTGAGGAAATTTCAGTAAATGTCGCTCCCTACGATGTGAGGATGTCACAGTTTACCGGTGCAAGCATAAATGCAGTTACCCGCAGCGGCGACAATACTTTCAAGGCTTCAGTATACACCTACCAGCGTCCGAAATCATTTACCGGGAATACAGTTGACGGCAATGAAGTTGCCAATGCCAATACCAGGCAGCTTCAGAACTATGGATTCAGGGTAGGCGGCCCGGTGATTAAGAATAAGCTTTTCTTCTTTGTAAGCGGTGAATATGAAAAGGAAATTATACCCGGGGTAAGCTGGAATCCGAGCCAGGACGGGGTTGCAAACTCAAATCTGAAAATCTCCCGTACACGGGAATCAGATATGGCGATGGTAAGGAACTACCTGATGTCAAACTATAATTATGACCCTGGAAAATACAAGAACTTTGATCCTTTCATGAACAAGAATACAAAGATCCTTGTAAGACTCGACTGGAACATTAACAAGAATCACAAGTTTACATTACGTTACAATGACGTAATAGGAACATCCGATTCAGAGACCAATGCCACCAGTGGTCCGCCAAATAATTCCAGGGGATCGGGAAGAATAAGCAACCAGTCACTTGCATTTTCAAATTCCTTCTATGGATTCAGGAACACAGTCCGTTCAGTCACGGGAGAACTCAACAGCACCCTCGGGCCGAAAGTTTCAAACAAGTTTCTTGCAAGCTACACTTATATTGAGGATAAGCGTACAAGCCCTTCAAAATTTTTCCCGTTTGTCGATATCTGGCAGGATGGAGACCAATACATGTCGTTCGGATATGAACTGTTCACCTACAATAACAGGGTAGCCAACAAAACACTAAGCCTGACTGACAATGTCACCATTAACCTGAATAAGCATACCGTCACTTCCGGACTTGCCTACGACAACCTGTATTTTTATAATTCCTACATACGTGAAGGGACGAGTTATTACCGTTATCCTTCGGTTGATGCGTTCATTAACGGTGAGGACCCGACAGGTTTCGGGGTTACCTATGGTTATAAGGGAAATGATGCACCGGGTGCTGAACTTACTTTCGGTATGGCCGCGGTCTATCTCCAGGATGAATGGCAGGTAACACCAAAACTGAAAACAACATTGGGTTTCCGCGTGGAGCTCCCGGTGTACCTCAATAAACTGGATAATAATCCGGCAATTTCAGCACTTACCTTTATAGATGGCCGTAGAATGGACGTGGGAGCGTGGCCTGAAGTCAAACCGCTGCTTTCTCCCCGTTTTGGATTCAACTATGATGTGATGGGCGACCGTTCACTACAGATCAGGGGTGGTTCGGGAGTATTCACGGGTATGCTTCCTTTTGTGTGGTTTACAAACCAGCCGACCAATTCGGGAATGATCCAGTCTCCCGAAATCGGCTGGGGGCCGGGTAATCCCAATCTTGCCGGATTTCAGTTCAACCCTGATTACAAGGCTCTGATTGCCGCCAACCCCGGTTTGTTCCCTCAGACTCCCGGTGTTCTTCCGACCGGTGCATCACTTGCACAGGTGGGGAAGGATTTCAGGTTGCCCCAGATCTGGAGATCGAACCTGGGTGTGGATGTTGAACTTCCATGGAATATGGTGTTGACCGGAGAGGCAATATTCTCAAAGGATATCAATGCAATTACGCAGATCAATATCAATGAGGCAGCCCCGGCAGGAAAAATGACAGGTGCCGATAACAGGCCCTACTGGACCGATTCCAGGGTGAACAGCACGATCGGAACAGCCATGGAGCTATCAAATACCAGCAAGGGGTATCAGCTGTCATTAACGGCCATGCTGACTAAAAACTTCAGTCACGGCCTTTCAGGAATGTTTGCCTATACTTATACCCTTGCCAAGGACGTAACTGCCAATCCCGGTTCTGCTGCCGCCTCGGCCTGGGTCGGAAATACTGCAGTGGGCAGCCTTAACGATCCGGGGCTTAGTTACTCTAACTTTGCCACTCCCCATAAGCTTGTGGGAAATATTTCCTACAGGATCGAATATGCCAAAAATCTTGCAACCACGGTGTCGCTGGTTTATCAGGGATATCAGACCGGCAGGTGGTCGTATATTTATTCCAATGACCTGAACGGCGACGGAAATACGGCCGACCTGATGTACATCCCGGCAACGGCCGACGGGATCCAATTCGCAACTTACAGGGAAATGACTCCTGAAGCACAGATGAACGCTTTCTGGGAATATGTGAACAGCAACAAGTATTTAAGGGAACACAAGGGACGTTACGTTGAAAGGTATGGCGACCTGAGGCCCTGGATCCATCGTTTCGACCTCAAATTTCTTCAGGATATCTTTTCCAATTTTGGCACCGGCAGGAGATATACCCTGCAGTTCAGCCTTGATATCCTGAATTTTGGAAACATGTTGAACGATTCATGGGGGACGTATGTTTATAATCCTCTTGCAAGCTATGACAATGTCCGGCCCCTGGCCGTGGTAACAAAGGGTACAGCAACAACGGCACCTGTCTACAGGCTTAATGCAAGTTCACTTGATGACTTCAGGGAAAAAACAACCCTGTCGAAGGATATAAGCACCTCCAGCACATGGGGCTGCCTTCTCGGAGCAAGACTTATTTTCTGAGCAGGACCCGGTTGCCTGAAGAAGACAATATATAAATTCCCGGATCGCCGGAAAGGCGGGAAATAAATATGAGATGAGTGCAAAGGGAGTTTGTGAGACTCAGCCTTTGCACTCTTTTTTATAAAAGCCGGTATTGGTTTACTTCTTTCTCTTCCTCTTTTTTCCCTTTCAATGAAATTCCGGGTACGACCATGTGATACCGTCCAGACCCTGACTGTTCAGATGCTGGTTTCAGCCCCTGCCGGAATACCTCACCGGTAACCTTCAGATATATAAAGGTTTTTAGCGAGCGAAGGAAGGCTTTCTACGTAAGTATCTCACAATCAGCGTACAATTGCGAAGTTAATAACTCCCTCGCCAAATGTTGATAAAGTTAAAAATATTGTCTTGCTTCGAGAATTATGCTTGTCTAATTTAGCGAATACCCGCTTAAAAAATCAGTGGACATTTAATCGCAACAGAATCAAAGGTTAAAAGAATTTTATTATCTATTATGGGAGAGTTATTTATCCGGGAGCCAGCAGTAGTATCCGAAAAGTTAAAAGAAGAGCCTGTTACAGAACCAAGAAAAAATGACGTGGCAAAGGACAAGGAAAAGTTATCAGAAAAGAAAGCTGTAATGGTTAAATACACTCATGATGAGGCAGTTGAAGCCAGTATCAGGTATTTTAACGGGGATGAGCTTGCTGCAAGGGTCTGGGCCAATAAATATGCATTGAAGGATTCTTTCGGGAACCTTTATGAAAAAACTCCCGATGATATGCACAGAAGGCTCGCAAGGGAGATACACAGGATAGAAAAGAAATACAAGAATCCTCTTCCTGAGGAACTTATCTACAATGTTCTTAAGGATTTCAGATACATAGTTCCCCAGGGCGGTCCGATGACTGGTATAGGCAATAATTTTCAGATTGCCTCCCTGTCTAATTGTTTTGTAATAGGCAACGAAGGAGAATCAGACTCCTACGGAGGCATAATGAAGATTGACCAGGAACAGGTTCAGCTTATGAAGCGCAGGGGAGGGGTAGGTCACGATTTGTCGCATATACGGCCAAAGGGAACACCTGTCCTCAACAGCGCCCTGACCTCGACAGGAGTTGTCCCGTTCATGGAAAGATATTCTAACTCAACACGGGAGGTGGCACAGGACGGCCGCAGGGGTGCGCTTATGCTTTCGATATCGATAAAGCATCCCGACAGCGGTAAATTCATAGATGCAAAACTCGAAAGCGGAAAAGTGACCGGTGCAAATGTATCGGTAAAGCTTACCGATGACTTCATGCGGGCAGTCGAAAATAAAACCCCTTTCCGGCAGCAATATCCAATCAATTCAGACAATCCGAAATTTATCAAGGAAGTTGATGCTGTAGAACTGTGGAATAAAATAATACACAATGCCTGGAAATCTGCTGAACCCGGGGTGCTGTTCTGGGATACAATCATCAGGGAAAGCGTTCCCGATTGCTACGCGGATCTGGGCTACGCCACAGCTTCAACCAATCCATGCGGCGAAATTCCGCTTTGCCCGTATGATTCATGCAGACTCCTTGCAATAAATCTATACAGTTATGTTGAAAAGCCTTTCACCAAAGAGGCATCATTCAACTTCGACCTGTACAGGGAACATGTGGGCCTTGCGCAAAGGATGATGGATGATATAATTGATCTGGAGCTTGAAAAGATCGACTCAATACTCGAAAAAATAGAATCAGACCCGGAATCGGATGAGCTGAAGCTTGTCGAAAAGAACCTCTGGAAAAACATCAGGAACAAATCCGAGGAAGGCAGGAGAACAGGGATCGGGATAACTGCCGAAGGAGATATGCTAGCAGCCCTCGGACTGAAATACGGCAGCGATGAGGCAACGGATTTCTCTGTGGAAGTTCATAAAACCCTCGCTCTTGAAGCATACAAATCATCCACATATCTTGCAAAGGAAAGAGGTCCTTTCCTTATTTACGATGCCGAAAGGGAAAAGAATAATCCTTTTATCCTGAGAATGAAAGAGGCCGACCCTGTGATGTACAGCAACATGGTTAAATACGGACGCAGAAATATTGCCCTTCTAACCATAGCACCGACAGGCACCACGAGCCTTATGACCCAGACCACCTCAGGAATTGAGCCTGTTTTTGCAACCTGTTACAAGCGCAGGCGGAAAGTCAACCCCAATGACAAGGGAGTAAAAGTCACCTTCAGGGATGAGGTTGGCGATTCATGGGAGGAATTCAATGTCTTTCATCATAAATTCGTTGACTGGCTCAGGCTTAACGGGTATGATCCTGATGTCGTAACCGGAATGACCGATGAGGAAATATCGGCAATAATAGCTAAATCACCTTACCACAAGGCAACCGCTAATGATGTTGATTGGATTGCAAAGGTCAGGATGCAGGGTGCAATTCAGAAATGGGTCGACCATTCTATAAGTGTTACAATTAACCTTCCTACCGATGTGAAAGAGGAGCTGGTCAGCGAGTTGTATCTGACAGCCTGGAAATCGGGATGCAAGGGGGCCACTGTTTATCGCGACGGATCACGCAGCGGGGTGCTCATTGCCGGAAGGAACGAGATACGCACAGAAAGGCCGAAGCGCCCGAAAACACTCGACTGTGATGTTATAAGATTTAACTTCAACGAAGAGAAATGGGTCGCATTTGTCGGTCTCAGGGAGGGCAGGCCATATGAAATATTTACCGGTCTTGCCGACGAAGAGATATTCCCTATCCCGAAAACCATAATCAAGGGTAAAATAATCAAGGTCAAGCTTGATGACGGCAAGACACGTTATGACTTCCAGTACACCGACAAATACGGGTACAGGAAAACTATCGAAGGCCTTTCCCACATGTTCAAACCGGAATTCTGGAATTATGCCAAGCTTATCTCCGGTGTTCTGCGGCACGAAATGCCCATCCAGGATGTGGTCAACCTGGTGCAGTCGCTCAAGCTCGACAGCGAGTCAATCAACAACTGGAAGAACGGAGTTGAGAGAGCCCTGAAAAAATATATTCCAAACGGAACAAAAGCCAAGGGTAAATGCGCTGAATGCGGATCGGATAACCTGGTATATGAAGAAGGCTGCCTGATCTGCAAGGACTGCGGATCCTCAAAATGCGGATGACATTAGTTTCTGACTGCTCTTATAAGCCCCCTCCTGAGCCAGGGGGCTTTTAATTTCTTGTCATAATAGTTTATCATATATCCCCTTGATGCCGAAACACTGAATCCGTGATCCTGCAGCAGCCGGGTAAATTCCGCCTCGTCATCATTTTTATGATAGGTGCATATTGCGATCCTGAGGGGAATTTTTGATTCGAGGAGCGAACGGCAGCCTTCCAGCACCCTTTTTTCATAACCGTCAACATCGATCTTTAAAAATGTGATGTCATTGTGTGTCATGAAAAAAGTATCAAGCCTGATATGCCTTTCATCATCATATCCGGCAACATACTTCGGGATAATTTCAACTTTCCCTTTCCAGCCGGCAAAGGTGGCGTTTAAAGCTTCAACCCATCCGCGGTCGTACTCGAAAATACAGATCCTTTTTACCTTATCAATGACCGACAGGGAGAAATTGCCTTCGGCTGCGCCTATATCGGCAACAACATCGCCGGGACCCGGACTGAAATCCGATGTGATATACCTGTGCGGGCTTTCCGGGTCCTGTTCTTTTAAAAGCTCGGAATAACTTATCCGGATTCTTTTTTCATTCCATCTCCTCCTGAAATACAGTTGCTTACCTTCATGGATGACATATTTCATTCCAAGGTCCGGATCAGAAAAGACCCTTATCTCCTCAGGCCGGTATTTTTTCTGAAAAGGATAGGGGAAAATTGAAACCTGATTCTCCCTGAGATAGTTTACGACCTCCCTCTGGTCGTCGTTCAGGCTAATTTCGGGGAGGGCTTCAAACTGATCAAGGATTTTCCTTCTGATCTTCCTTTTCAGGAGGATGGTCCGTAACGGTTTGGGAACTGCAATACGGTAAATTGTGAAAAGAATTCTGTTCATCAGGTATGTTTTCAGCATCTGCCTGAATTCCGGGGCAAAGGGGGGGGCAGGTAAATTCCCCCGGATACCGGATATTCCTGCAATTAATTCATTTTATGACACCAAGCTTCCTTCCTGTCTTTTCGAAAGCTGCTATTGCTTTTTCAATATGTTCGGTTTCATGTGCCGCTGACAGCTGAACCCGTATCCTTGCCTGTCCTTTAGGAACGACAGGATATGAAAAACCGGTCACATAGATTCCCTCCTCCAGCAATAAGGCTGCAAAATCCTGCGAAAGTTTTGCGTCATAAAGCATTACTGCACATATTGCTGACATTGTGGGTTTGATATCGAATCCCAGGCCGGTTATCCTGCTGATAAAATGCCGGGAGTTGTTGTGAAGCCGGTCCTGGAGTTCATTCGTTCCGGTCATCATTTCAATCATTTTTATGCCTGCTGCGGCAACTAGGGGAGGAATGGAATTGGAAAAAAGATAGGGGCGCGATCTTTGTCTCAGGAGCTCTATTATCTCCTTCCTGCCGGTCGTGAAGCCTCCTATTGCCCCTCCGAACGCTTTTCCGAGGGTCCCGGTTATGATTTCAATCTTACCTCTGAGGTTGAAAAGTTCCGTCACCCCGCGTCCGGTATTTCCCACAACCCCTGCCGAGTGCGACTCATCGACCATTATCATGGCATCGTACCTTTCAGCCAGTTCGAAAATACGGTCGAGCGGCGCAACGTTGCCATCCATGGAAAATACACCGTCGGTGACAATAAGTCTGAATCGCAGATCTCTCGCGAGCTTCAGCTGTTTCTCGAGATCATCCATGTCGGCATTCTCATACCGGAATCTCTGGGCTTTGCAGAGTCGAACCCCGTCGATGATTGAAGCATGGTTCAATGCATCCGAGATTATTGCATCCCGGTCGGTAAGAAGGGGTTCAAAAACACCCCCGTTGGCATCAAAGCAGGCTGCATACAGAATGGTATCCTCGGTTCCGAAAAATCCTGCTATCATATTTTCCAGCCTTTTGTGAAGGTCGGTGGTTCCGCAGATGAACCTAACCGATGACATCCCGTAGCCATGACTTTCAAGGGCTGACCTGGCAGCCTCCACAAGCAGCCTGTTGTTTGACAGACCAAGATAATTGTTGGCACAGAAATTAAGGACCTTTTGCCCCGTGTCCAGAACTATTTCGGCACCCTGGGGAGATACTATGATGCGTTCGGTTTTGTAAAGGCCCGATTCCCTGATGTCATCAAGAGTGGCCTTTAAATGTTCCTGGAAATTCTCGTACATGTTTTTGTCAGTTTGTTAAATACTCCTGTTTATGTTTGACTGCCAATCCTGGTGTTATCCGTTGATAAATCATTTCAGCATATTGTAATTCCTTGTTTCAGTGGGAAATATCTGTCCGGCAGCCTCCAGGGATAATCTGGTTTTTAAAACTGGCTCAAAGGAAATCATTTTCAGGGATTAATCCCAGTCAAGTATCACTTTGCCGCAGTTGCCTTCTTCCATCACATCGAAACCCTTCTGAAAATCGTCAATGCTGAAATGATGTGTTATTACCGGGTTCAGATCAATTCCGCCGATTATCATCTGTTCCATTTTGTACCATGTCTCCCACATTTCCCTTCCGTAAATTCCCTTGAGTGTAATGGCCTTGAAAATAATGTCGCTCCAGGGCACCTCGAAATTTGAAGGCAGAATGCCAAGAAGTGAAATGCTTGAACCGTTGTACATGTTACCGATCATTTCAATAAATGCTTTCGGCGATCCCGACATTTCGAGGCCGACATCAAATCCCCGCATTCCAAGCTTTTTTACGGCATCGGATATTTTTTCTCCCTTTGATGGATTGACAGTCAGGGTAGCTCCCATTTTTTTTGCTATTTCGAGGCGGTAATCGCTCAGGTCGCTTGCCACAATGAACCGTGCACCTGAGAATTTTGCAATGGCTACAGCCATGCTGCCAATCAGTCCGGCTCCTGTTATCAGTACATCCTCTCCCAGCAGGGGGAAGGAAAGGGCAGTATGGGTGGCATTGCCGAAAGGATCCATTATTGCTGCCCAGTCGTCGGGGATCCTCGGATCGAGAGGGACAATGTTAGAGGAAGGGATTCTGACATATTCGGCGAACGAACCGTCGATATTGACCCCAATGCCCAGAGTATTTTCGCAAACGTGCTCTTTCCCGCGCCTGCAGTTCCTGCAATGCCCGCATGCAAGATGGCCCTCGCCAGTCACCCTGTCGCCGGGTTTGAATATCCTGACACCTGCGCCCGTACTTTCAATGTATCCCATATATTCATGGCCGATGATCATCGGTGTTTTAATTGTCCTGGCGGCCCACTGATCCCAGTTGTAGATATGAAGATCCGTACCGCAGATTGCCGATTTTCTGACTTTTATGATCACATCGTTTACACCGGGTTCCGGAATGGGTACTTCCTGCATCCATAAACCCTTCTCCGGCAAGGCCTTTACTAAAGCTTTCATTGTTTTCATCTGCAAGTCATTTAATTTTTACTGGTCAGAAATAACAGCCCTGATCTGAAATCAGCGTTCCTGCCTGTACTTCAGGAATCAGAGCAGTTTAATCATGCACGAATGATTGGCAGTTACTAAATTAGTAAATTTCTGTCTTGTAAAAGCTGATTTTACTGATACCGTTATTTTATGTGGTTTAGTTATCTTTACAGGTTAAAATGAATATTTATGACAATGAATGGGATACGGGTTCGGTTTGCACCCAGCCCCACGGGACCTCTGCACATCGGAGGTGTAAGAACAGCCCTCTACAATTATCTGTTTGCGAGAAAACACGGCGGGACCTTCATCCTCCGGATTGAAGACACCGACCAGTCGCGTTATGTTGACGGAGCGGAGGATTACATCATCCGGGCACTCGAGTGGTGCAGGATAGATGTAGATGAAGGTATAAATGAAGGCGGCAGTTTCGGACCTTACCGGCAGAGTGAACGAAAGCACCTGTACAGGCAGTATGCCGATATGCTTGTCGATAGAGGACATGCATATTATGCATTTGACACACCCGGGGAGCTTGAAAGGATGCGTATTGAATCTGAAAAAAAGGGTGAGACATTTATATACAATTCGGCGGTAAGGGACAAGCTTGTTAATTCAATTTCACTTGATCCCGTTGATTGGAATGCCAGGCTTGACAGGGGAGATCCTTTCGTCATCCGGTTTAAAATGCCCCGGGATGAGGAAATACATTTTGATGATCTGATAAGGGGTCATATAGTAGTAAATTCAGATACCCTCGACGATAAGGTATTGTTTAAATCGGACGGTATGCCGACCTATCATCTTGCCAATGTCGTCGATGATTACCTGATGAAGATAAGTCACGTCATCAGGGGCGAGGAATGGCTTCCGTCCCTTCCGCTCCATGTTATGCTTTACAGGGCTTTTGGCTGGGAAGCTCCGTTGTTTGCACATCTGCCCTTGCTTCTCAAACCCGACGGCAGGGGTAAACTCAGCAAGCGCGATGGCGATAAGCTGGGATTTCCTGTTTTTCCGCTCTACTGGCCATACGGTGAAACGGCCAGAGGTTACAGGGAAGACGGGTATTACCCTGAGGCATTTGTCAATATGCTGGCCCTCCTGGGGTGGAATCCGGGTACTGACCAGGAAATATTCTCAATGAGCGAACTTATCAATTCGTTTACTCTTGAAAGAGTCGGAAAATCGGGTATGAGATTTGACCCGGAAAAAGCCAGATGGTTCAACCATGTTTACCTCCAGAAAAGGTCAAACAACCAGCTGGCCCTGGAATTCAGGGAGTTTCTGAGGGCCAGGAATTATCATACCGATATTGTCAGGCTTGAGGTACTGATTGGCCTGGTCAAGGAAAGGGTAAGCTTTGTGAAGGATTTGTGGGACCAGACAGATTTTTTCTTCAGGGCTCCCGAGAATTATGATCAGGAAGCTGTCAGCAAAAGATGGACTGAAAGCACACCCGCGATGCTCAGGGAATTAATTGCCGTGCTACTTTCCACTGCTGATTTTTCGCCTTCCGGGACCGAAGCATCTGTCAGCAGCTGGATAAAAAGCAGTGGATACAATACGGGAACTGTGATGAATGCTTTTCGGCTCGTGATTGTCGGAGCCCTTCGTGGCCCCCGGGTATACGATATCATAAGCTGGATAGGCAGGGAGGAAACGATTAAAAGGATAGAGAAGGGAATTTCCATAATTGGCAGCAAGAAGAAATGAATTCTCCCCGTCCCGGCGACTTTATTGATATTCATACCCATGGAGCTTCCTCTTCACCGGGAATATTCAGGGTGGAGGTACTTATGGCTCATGAAGCGGTCCGACCTGTTGAACAGAGAGGAATTGCCTATGCGGCAGGAATACATCCCTGGCATCTGAATGAAGCTGACAGAAGCAGGCTTACTGAATTCATGCGAAGCGTGGCTGAACACCCGCTGGTAATTGCAATCGGTGAAGCGGGATTTGACAGGCTTAGGGGTCCGTCAATGGAACTTCAGCGTGAAGTGTTTGATGAGCAGGCGGAGATGGCAGAAAAGCTGGGCAAGCCGATGGTGATACATTGCGTAAAGGCCTGGGATGAATTCCTGTCGGCTCACAAAAGACTCAAACCCACAGCAAACTGGCTGATCCATGGATTCAGGGGCAAGAAGGAACTTGCCTCACAACTGCTTTCAAGGGGATTTTATTTATCAATCTGGTTTGAGTTCGCATTGCGTCCCGAATCAGCCGGACTGATCAGGTTTATTCCTGCTGACCGGCTGTTCCTTGAAACGGATGGTACCGATACCGACATCAGGGATATCTACAGTAAGGCCGCGGCCGATCTGGGCGTATCCACGGATGAACTGAAAATCACAATGTATAACAATTACAAGAAATTCCTGGGTGTCAGAAGCTGATCACAAATTTTTCATGGCGGATGAAACAGCCGGAACCGGCAATATATTTACCCTGCAAAATTATTTTGAATAATAATGATGAAACCATACAAGGAAAACTGGCAGTCAGCAACTGAACTGTTGATTGGTCGGGAGAAGCTTGACAGGCTGAAAGCCTCCAGCGTGCTGATTGTCGGCCTTGGAGGGGTCGGAGCCTATGCTGCTGAAATGATTTGCAGGGCAGGAACAGGCAGTATTACCATAGTTGACGGAGACACAATACATCCCAGAAACCGGAACAGGCAGCTCATCGCGCTTACCAGCACCGAAGGCTCACCTAAGGCAGTATTGATGGGAAACAGGCTCAGGGAGATAAATCCGGAACTTGACCTGACAGTAATCCAGGAATATATCAGGGATGAAAGGATGTGTGAAATCCTTGATCGCGGATTTGATTATGTTGTGGATGCCATCGACACCCTTTCGCCCAAGGTTTATCTTATATACAATTCACTGAAAAGAGGCTTGCCCGTTGTAAGCTCCATGGGGGCGGGCGGCAGGTCGGATCCTTTGAGGATAATGATAAATGACATATCGGAGACCAAAGGTTGCAATCTTGCCCGGATGCTCAGGAAACGTCTTCACCGCCTTGGTATAAACAGCGGATTTACTGCAGTTTATTCGCCTGAACCTGTTGATAAGTCACGAGTTATGCCTGTTAGCGGCGAAAGGAATAAAGCATCAGTTGTTGGTACGATATCATATATGCCACCGGCTTTTGGCATATGCTGCGCCTCGGTAGTGATACGCGATCTGGCCGGGATTCCGCGCCAGTATTCCGGAACTCAGCCGGCTGCCCCTGAATTTTTGCGGAAAAGATAATAGGCGGGAATTCCAGCCAGTACCGTCAGAATGGCTACTGATGATTCCACCGGCCTTTCCATAAATGAAAGCATAAGGATCAGTGATCCTGCCGTTAGATAAACTACCTGGGTAAAAGGAAATCCCTTCAGCCGGATTGCCCCGGAATTGTTTCTTCTCAGTTTCCAGACCCCGGCTACCGCCATAAGCGGGAAAATACCCAGCGCAAATCCCATGTATGTAAGGACCTGTTCAAAAGTCCCCGAGAAGGCAAGTATTACAGCAATAAGTCCCTGGAGTAAGATCGAGTTTGACGGCACATGGAACTTTTTATGTATCCGGGCTGCGAACGGGAAGAAGAGGCCGTCTTTTGCCATTGAGTAATAGACCCGCGGACCTATGATAATAAAGGCACTGAGGGATGAAAACAATGCAAAGGCAATCAGTACCGAGAACAGTACCTCGGCCGGTTTGCCAAAAAGATTACCCATTGCAAGCCCTCCCACGGAGATGACTCCTTTCATTTCAGCAGGGCTGATCGCATAAACATAGAGGATATTTATCCCGATATACAGGAGGGTCACGATTCCGGTACCGAAAATCAGGGAGCGGGGCAGTGTCGTTTCGGGGTTCCTGATCTCGGCGCCCAGGTATGTAGAAGCATTCCATCCGCTGTAAGCGAACATTATCCACATTAGGGAGAGTCCCATTGTTTTCCATCCTGCAAGTCCCTGTGGGATGGTTCCTCCGCTGGAGAAGTTGAAAAATTCGCCCTGGCCGGATGCGAACCCTGCTGTTAATAAAATAACAATAAGCAGTATTTTCAGGATTGTAAGGACATTCTGTATCCGGGCCCCGTATCTGATTCCTGTGTAATGGATAAGGGTAAAAACCAGGATAACAGATACCGACAGTATTTTTCTGGTCATTTCCGGCTGAATCATGGCGGAATCCTGCATCCAGAGGGTAAAGCCGGGGAGAGCCCTTGAAAAATACTCGCTGAATCCCAGGGCTGAGGCTGCAATTGGCGCTGAAAATCCGACGACGAACGATACCCATCCGCTGAGAAATCCGAACAGCGGATGGTAAAGCCTCGAAAGAAAAAGATACTCGCCACCTGCTCCAGGCATTGCTGCGCCAAGTTCACCATATGAGAAAGCGCCGCACAGTGCAATGAAACCTCCGGCTGCCCATAGCAGAACCATTATTACTGGATCGTGCAAACCCGACATAAGCAGCCCGGATGTTGTGAAAATTCCGGCACCGATCATGTTGGCTATGACGATATTAGTGGCAGGGAACAGTCCAAGCCTTCTCTCAAGCGCATTTCCCGTCATCATCAGATTATTTATTTCTCGGCTGTTTTGTAACTTATTGACACTCCACCGCCTGCACTGTTGACAGTAGTCCGGTAATTCGGAAGGCTCTTTACGTAATCGAGAAAAACGGCAGTGCCGCTGTATGAGCCGTAACTTCCCCGAACCCTTTCGGAAATATTATGTGCAGTAAAACAACCGCCAACCTTGAGTTTGGGATCTAAAATGACAAAGTAATTCTTATACCAGTCCTTGTCGGCATCGCTGAAAATAAAATCAAACGGGCCCTTCAGCTCCTTAACCAGGTCATGGGCATTGGCAAGCCTTGCATCAATATAGTCCGAGAGTCCTGCCTGTCTGAAGTTTTCAAGGGCGGTTCGGTGCCTTCTCTCATCAATATCGATCGTGATGAGCCTGCCACCGGTTTTGCTGAGCGCCCAGGCGATCCATATTGCCGAGTGTCCGGTCGATGTCCCGATTTCGAGGGCTGATTTGTAATTTCCCTTTAGCACGAGGTCATGAAGCAGCTGACCATCCACCCAGGGGACATTCATATCATACCAGTGCCGTGCATGTTCATTGAGGAATTTCTTTACTTTTTCGTCAAGCGACGGGTCAGCTTTTCCTGACTGGGTTTGTGCCGGGATGTTTATCAGGCAGATGAAAAAACAGAACAGAATTGATTTCGGTATTTTTTTCATTTGAACCTTATTTGAAATTCTTTGAAAGATCAGAAAATCAGTTGTGAATTAAACCATTTCTCACTGAACGAAAGCAACTGAAAGTTCCTGTATCACCTTTCTCAGAAGGGAAATTTTACCAAAGCTATTAATAAATCGCATTTTTCAACCGTAATTTTTAAACATCGGATATAATTTTTATCGCCACAGAACTTAATAATTATAGTCAATTTGTTGACTGGTCTTTTAAAATTGCCTAACTTGTAGGGATAATTACCTGATAATTAACCAAACAAGTGAGATTATGAGAATCCTTATTTCGGGATTGATTGCATTCGTTATATGGTCATTCTTTTCAACTTGGCTTTATACTGATGTATTAAGGCATGCTGCAAGAAAACCGGAACCAGTGCAGGCAGTCCCAGTTCCGAAAATCAGTGTGGCAGACTCATTGCTCGAGATTAATGCCATGATGCCTGAAGATCTTGTGATCTGCTTTGAGTTTGATAAATTCAAACTAAAACCCACTCCCCAGTTTGAATCAGGTCTTACTGAATTCAAGGACTGGCTGGACAAATACCCCGAATCAGTGCTTCTTGTAACCGGGCATACGGACCTTATCGGTACAAGGGAGTACAACCAGAAGCTTGGCATGGAAAGGGCCAGGGCTACTCAGAAATATCTTGAGACAAAAGGCTTTCCATCTTCCAGGATGATTGTCGAATCAAGAGGCGAAGATGAGCCTGTAGCCGGTTATATAAAAGCCGAAGACCGTGCGAAAAACAGAAGAACAGTAATTTCAATTAAAAAATAACATCATGGGATCATTAATAATATTTCAGATTATGTCAGTTACTGCAGCAGTAATTCTCATTATTGCATTGCTGGTTGTTGCCGGCCTGATAGGCTACCTTACAGCCTGGTTTTATGCCAAGTCCGTCTATACCCCGGTTATCAGGAAGCTGGAAGATGAGAAAGTACAGCTCGGCAGGGAAATTTCAGAATTAAAGGAAGATATCGGCAAACTCGAAAAAAAGATATCCGGGCTTAATGAAAAGATCTCCGGATTGGAAAAGGAAGTAGCCGACAGGGAAAAAGAGATCTCCGACAAGGTAAATGAGATACAGGAACTGAAAAAAAAGCAGGTGAAGGAATAACTGCAAGAAACTCCGGATACCAGGAAAGATACAGGGGGCAATGATTTGGAATCAATAATACTGGTTATTATGTTCCGGCGGAGTTTCAGTAATTGGTTCCCGCTTTTTTTTACTCCCCGATTGAAGAATGATAATCCTGAAGCGATCTGACGAAATAAGCTTCATTTTGCCGTTCCCTGATCCCTTTGGTTGCGGCAAGGGCTGCCGAAGTTGTGGTAATATAGGGCAGTTTGTATTTTATGGCATTTTTCCTGATGTACGAGTCATCGTATTCACTGAGTCTTCCTGCAGGTGTATTGATTAAAAGGTCAATTTCACCGTTCTTTATTGCATCCACAATATTCGGCCTGCCCTGGTGAACCTTCAGGGCAAGTTCTGCGGGGATTCCGTTTTGTTCAAGAAAGGCTTTGGTACCCGTTGTTGATAGTATTCTGAATCCCATATCCCTGAAGTTCCTGGCTGCTTCAATTATCCGCTGTTTGTCGCGATCTGCTATTGTGATCAGCACTGTTCCCCTTACAGGCAAAGATGATTGTGCAGCTTCCTGGGATTTGAAAAAGGCCATGCCGAAAGAGTCGGCCATTCCCAATACCTCGCCGGTTGAGCGCATCTCCGGCCCCAGCAGGGGATCGGTTGAAGGAAACATATTGAACGGAAAAACAGCTTCCTTCACTCCATAGTGCCTGAAAGTTTTATTTTTCAGATTGAATTCCCTGAGCTTTTGTCCCAGGAGGATTTGGGTTGCGATCCTGGCCATTGAAATATTGCATACTTTCGATACGAGAGGGACAGTTCTCGATGCCCTCGGATTAGCTTCAAGTATATAAACCGTATCGTCATATATGGCATACTGAATGTTCATCAGGCCAACCACTTTCAGCTCCGTCGCTATCTTTTTTGTATAGTCATAAATTGTTTTTTTATGCTTCCTTGAGATTATTACGGGTGGTATGACGCAGGCTGAATCACCCGAGTGAATCCCGGCATATTCAATATGCTGCATGATTGCCGGAACGAAGGCATCGACCCCGTCGGAGATGGCATCAGCTTCAGCTTCAACTGCATCTTCGAGGAATTTATCAAGAAGCAGGGGTCTGTCGGGCGAAACTCCGGCTGCTTTTGCCACATATTCCTCGAGCATCTGCTCGTCAAGAATTATTTTCATTGCGCGTCCCCCAAGAACATATGAAGGTCTGATCATAAGCGGATAGCCGATTCTTTCAGCAATCCTGAGGGCTTCCTGCAGGTTGCTTGCCATTCCCGATTCCGGTTGCGGGATTCCAAGCCTGTTTATAACCTGCCTGAACCTGTCGCGGTCCTCTGCAAGGTCTATCGTTTCAGGTGTTGTTCCCAGGATCCTGACCCCGGCTTCAGCCAGCTCATTTGCAAGGTTCAGGGGAGTCTGTCCGCCGAACTGCACAATGACGCCTTCCGGTTTTTCATTATTGTAGATGCTCAGCACATCCTCAACTGTCAGGGGCTCAAAATACAGCTTGTCGGATGTATCATAATCTGTGGATACTGTTTCAGGATTGCAGTTTACCATTATCGATTCCAAACCTGCATCCCTGATTGCAAATGCGGCATGTACGCAACAGTAGTCGAACTCAATGCCCTGTCCTATCCTGTTTGGTCCTCCGCCGAGAACCATGATCTTTTTTTTGCTGCTCACCGGTATTTTGCCGGATGCATTATATGTTGAGAAATAATATGATGCGTTCTTAACCCCGCTCACGGGAACCGCTTCCCATGCCCCGGTAAGGCCAAGGCTGATCCTGCGTGTCCTTATTTCCTTTTCACCTACACCCAGCAACGCAGAAAGGTACCTGTCAGAAAAACCATTCTTCTTGGCTTGTACCAGCATATCGTCGGGGAGCATCTGTCCTTTCCAGGAAAGAATCTCTTCTTCTTCCTCAACAAGCTCTTTCATCTGTTGAATGAACCAGCGTTTAATAAAAGTCCGCTTGTAAAGTTCGTCGATTTCAGCTCCTTTGCGCAAGGCTTCATACATGATGAACTGCCTTTCACTTGAAGGATGATTGAGCATGTTCATAAGTTCTTCAAGGGATTTGCGGTTGAGATCCTTTGCAAATCCAAGGCCGTACCTTCCTGTTTCAAGTGACCTTATTGCTTTCTGGAAAGCCTCCTTATAGGTTTTTCCAATGCTCATAACCTCTCCCACGGCCTTCATCTGTGTACCGAGCCTGTCTTCAAGGCCCTCGAATTTTTCAAATGTCCATCTCGGAAATTTAACTACCACATAGTCACCCGATGGGGTATACTTATCAAGTGATCCTTCCTTCCAGTATGGGATCTCATCGAGTGTTAATCCGCCGGCCAGAAGTGCAGAAACAAATGCAATTGGGAACCCTGTGGCCTTGGAAGCCAGTGCCGACGACCTTGAGGTGCGTGGATTGATCTCAATCACAACCACCCTGTCTGTTACCGGATCATGGGCAAACTGTACATTCGTTCCCCCGATCACTTCGATGGCCTCAACAATATCATAGGCATATTTCTGAAGCCTTTTCTGCAGCTCCTCGCTGATGGTAAGCATGGGAGCAGTACAGATTGAGTCACCGGTATGGACTCCCATGGCATCCACATTTTCAATAAAGCATACTGTTATCATCTGGTTTTTCGAATCCCTCACCACTTCAAGTTCAAGCTCCTCCCATCCCAGAACGGATTCTTCGATCAGAACCTGATTCACAAGGCTTGCTGACAATCCCCTGGTGGCAATTGTCCGCAGTTCCTCAACATTGAATACCAAACCGCCGCCTGTGCCTCCCATTGTATAGGCAGGACGGACAACAACCGGATAACCAAGTTCGGCAGCAGCATTTTCAGCAGCTTCGACACTGTTCACCGCCTTGCTTCTGGGTGTTCCTATGCCGAGCCTGTTCATTGTCTCCTTGAATGCGATCCTGTCCTCACCCCTTTCAATTGCATCTATGTTAACTCCAATAACCCTTACATTGTATTTCTTAAGAATACCCTTTTTTGCCAGGAGAGATGAGAGATTCAGCCCGGTCTGACCGCCCAGGTTCGGAAGAAGGGCGTCGGGACGTTCCTTTTTTATGATTTCCGTCAGTGCATATTCGTTGAGCGGCTCGATATATGTAATATCGGCAATCTCCGGATCGGTCATGATTGTTGCGGGATTGGAATTCACCAGTACGATCTTATACCCTAACGACCTTAATGCTTTGCAGGCCTGAGTTCCCGAGTAATCAAATTCACAGGCCTGTCCTATTACTATCGGTCCCGATCCTATGATGAGAACTTTATTGATGTCTTGGTGTTTGGACATGTCACACAGGAATTTTTTGTTTTTCTGTTTTCGAAATGAGGTTTGGAAAAATGATACTGAGTCTCAGCGCAGGCAATCCACATATTGGACGACCAAACTTCAGGTGATTTAAATTCATGCAGGTCAATTCCTTTCACGAACAAACAATTTGCATGCAACTCAGGGTGATAAATTAAAAATTTCCGCCCGCAATTTAGGAAATGAAATTATTATCTCGTAACTTAATAGGATTATTATAAGAACACGATACCTGTAGTAGTTAGTTATTCCAAAAACATGATTTAGTAAAATCTCCAAGGCTGGTTATAGGACTGCCTAAACATATTTACATGAATGTTGTTATAAGGTTGCATAGCATATTAACCAGGGTTGATTTTTAACTGGTGATTGTTAATAACTTAGTAAATTCATGACTTTTATGGAATAAGAAAAACCATAATTTAATCACAAAATTTTATCTAAAATATATTAAGAAAAAATCATTATTCAGTTAAAAAATTAAAACAACACTTTTGAAAAAATTAATTAACATAGTTTCAATACTTCCGGATTTAACTCTCAGGATGTTAAACCGGATCTTTATGGTAAGGGAAGCCCCGGAAAAGAAACCGGTAGCGGTTGTAAGACCCGGAATAATAAGTGCCATAGTATTAAAATCTTTGTTTGTACTCGTCCTGCTTTTTTCCACAGCAGGAGAATCTGTTGCACCAAGCAGGAATTACCTTGTCATTCACAAGCCCGGGGGCATTAATCCCTTTGAGCCCCTGATGCATGCAATCGGCATGGTGGAAACAATGGGAAATACAATGGCATTTAATGAATATGAAGGAGCTGCAGGCATATTCCAGATCCGGCAGGTAAGAATAGATGAATACAACAGGCAGACCAACAGTTGTTTCAGATTGTCGGATATGTTTGATTATGAGAATTCCAGGAAGGTGTTTTTGCATTTTGCCTCAAAAATCGGCCCTTACAATTTTGAGAAGATTGCAAAATCATGGAACGGTTCCGGACCCATGACTGAATTTTACTGGAGAAGGATACGGTCGCAGTTACAGAAGATCCAGCCAGCCTGAACACAATCTCATAGTCAGCAGGAACCATATTTTCCGGATTTAGCCGCCGTAGCCGCGAAAATCACCTTGGGCAGATAATCAGCTGAAAAACGGGACTTGCAATTTCCCGGGAAGATTTTTCGGTTATTGCAGTCATCTCTCCGGTTGATTAATCTGACTCCTCATAGGAATGAGCCGGCAAGTCTTCAGTTTTGCAGGAGTTCGCCCGCTGACCTGTTTGTTTTGTTTTTTATACCGGATTTTCTATCTTTAGAATAACTTAAAGTCGAACGTTTTTAAAAACCTATATTAATGAAAACATCACGCAGGACATTCATCAGGGCAGGTGCTATGGCTGTTGTAGCTGCATCGGTCAGACCGTCATCATTATTTGCTTCATCAAAGGCAAAGGGAATTATCGGATTGCAATTGTATTCAATACGTGAGGATATGGCCAGGGATCCGCTGGGTTCACTCACCCAGGTTGCGAAAATGGGGTATGAATATGTTGAACATGCAAATTATGTGAACGGGAAGTTCTATGGTTATTCACCGGGAGAATTCAGGAAAGTACTTGACGGACTGGGGCTCAAAATGATAAGCGGGCACACCGTGATGGGGAAGCAGCACTGGGATGAAGCCAGGAAGGACTTTTCCGACAGCTGGAAGCAGACTGTCAATGATGCCGCGGTACTTGGGCAGGAATATGTTGTGAGCCCCTCAATGGATATGACCATGAGGAACAATTATGATGATTTCAGGAAATACATGGATGTTTTCAACAAGTGCGGGGATCTGTGCAAGCGGCACGGCATGAAGTTTGGTTATCATAATCATGATTTTGAGTTCAGTGAAAAGCTGCGGGGAGAAAAACTCTTCGACATTATGATGAAGAGCATTGATCCTGATAAGGTGGTCATACAGCTTGATATCGGCAACATGTACAATGGGGGCGCAGTGGCGCTGGATGTGGTAAAACAGTATCCCGGAAGGTTCGAGAACCTTCATGTGAAAGATGAGATCCTTTCCTCCGGCGGTCCTGAAAAATATGAAAGCACCATTATCGGAAAGGGAATTGTCAATGCCCGTGAGGTTGTTGACCTGGCTACAAGGATAGGTGGCACCAGGGTTTACATAATAGAACAGGAGTCCTACCAGGGTATGTCCCCGATGGACTGTGTGAAAGAAGATCTCAGGATAATGAAGGAATGGGGCTATTGATGGATGCCCCGTCCTTTTTAACCTCTTACTCCTGTATTTCCTCCCTGGCTTAGGGATATGTCAACAGGAGCATTTGTCTTCCATGCTCCGCGTGTGAAATCGGGAACCTCTACAGAATTGCATTTGTTTGCAACTGACCATTCGCTCAGCGGGGCAACGGCACTCCAGAGGGCAGCATCATAAACGTCCTGATCCAGGGGCAAACCGTTTCGCAGGCAGTCGATGAGGCGCCAGTCCTCAAGAAAATCCATGCCCCCGTGACCGCCTACCTTTTTGGCAAGCTCCCCGACTTTCCTGATTATCGGCGGAGTGTATTTTTCCTCAATATTTCTGAATTCCTCATCGGTAACCCATTCATCCTCAACAGATATCTTTGGCGGAAGCGGATATTTCAATGCGGCGGCCCTTGTCCCGCTTACTTTGTGGATCCTTGAATATACATTCGGAGAAGTGACATCATGCTGGATCATTATGGTTCTACCCTTATTTGTAAGAATGGTTGTGGTTGTCATATTACCCCGGTACGGGTTGTCAACAAACGGTCTGAAGAAACTGTCGGTGGCTGCAAACTTTCTTGCAGTTTCATTCATTGCAAAATCCCTGCTCATCATTGCCACCAGGAGATCCATCTTGTCGCCCCTGTTTATATCCAGGATCTGGCAGACCGGTCCAAGGCCGTGCGTGGGATAGAGATTGCCCCTCCTGCTGGCATTCTCCCTGAGACGCCACATGTTCCAGTAACCGTCCTTGTTGAAATTCGATTTAAGCAGGTTGTGAATATATGCCCCTTCGCAGTGAACAAGCTCGCCGAAAAATCCCTGGCGGGCCATATTCAGGGTGAGAAGCTCGAAAAAGTCATAACAGCAGTTTTCCATCATCATGCAGTGCTTCCTGGTTTTTTCGGAAGTTTCCACAAGCTGCCAGCACTCTTCCAGGGTGTCGGCTGCCGGCACTTCAATTGCTGCATGCTTGCCATGTTCCATGGCGTACACAGCCATCGGAGTATGAAGATTCCATGGGGTGCATATATAAACAAGGTCAATGTCGTTCCTCTCACACAGTTTTTTCCATGCATCGGGAGAGTCGGTGTACATTGCAGGATTGAAACCGGCTTTCACGGCAATTTCCCTGGCTTTTGCAGCCCTGTCGGGCAGAATATCGCTCAGGGCCTTTATCTCTACGCCCTCAATAATGCTCATTATCGATTCATGAAGGCGGCCCCTGCCTCCAAGACCGATGAACCCTATCCTTACCTTATCGAGCCTTGGAGCTGCATAACCGCACATATTGAAAGTTTGGGCTGATATTTCTGACGAACTTCCCGGGATACTGTTTTTCCCGGATTTGCGATCCTCCGTTTGCGGAACAATGGCTTTTAGAGCATTTGATGCTGCCAGGCTGATCCCGGCCAATCCCGAAAGCTTCAGGAAATTCCTCCGTGTTGGTCTCATTTTATTGTGTTTTTATGGTTTGGTTAAGAAACAATCGTTCCTCAATGTTATAAAAATAATTTTATAGAATATGTTTAGTGAAACGAGATGGTGAAATAAAGAGAAAAAAAAAGATGTTCCAGATCCGTTTTTATTGATTAAACTTGTAGAAGGCTTAATAATAGAGTAAGATGAAAAGGATCCTGTTATTATTTGTAAGCCTGTTTTGGGCGTTTGTTTCGCATTCGCGTGAATACCATGTGTCAGTTAGCGGAAATGACAGCTACGACGGTTCGCCTGCGAAGCCGTTCAGGACAATAAATGCAGCCGTGCAGGCGGCATATCCGGGTGATACCGTCACCGTACATGCCGGCACTTACAGGGAATGGATCAACCCGGTAAGGGGAGGGGAAAGCGACAGCAGGAGGATTTTGTACAGGGCTGCCCCCGGTGAGCGCGTTGAAATCAAAGGCTCCGAAGAAGTTCGGGGCTGGACTAAGGTAAACAGAAATGGTGTCTGGAAAGTTGTTGTACCCAACTCTGTCTTCGGATCATATAATCCGTATCAGGATTCTGTTTTTGGTGACTGGTTTAACGACAGGGGGCGGATACATCATACGGGAGAGCTATTTCTGAATGGTAAATCCTTCTATGAAAAGGAGACCTTGGACAAAATACTGGATCCTGTTCCCGACACCATGATCATGGATCGTGAAGGATCGGTTTATACATGGTATTGTGAGAGCAACCGGGATTATACCACCATCTGGGCGAATTTCCATAAATTCAATCCGAACCGGGAGCTTACCGAGATAAGCGTCAGACCAACCTGTATCTATCCCGGGAAGCCGGGAATTAATTACATTACAATAAGGGGGTTCATTATAAGCCAGGCAGCTACCCAATGGGGGGCGCCAACCGCCGGACAGGTCGGGATGATTGCCACCCACTGGAACAAAGGGTGGATCATTGAGAACAATGTAATAAGAGATTCAAAGTGTTCGGGCATAACTCTCGGGAAAGAACACGGAACGGGACATAATGTTTGGTCGGCCGACAAGGGAAATATTTACAATGATGGCAATATACATTATATTGAAGTAACTTTCCGGGTGCTGCGGAACGGTTGGAACAAGGAAACTACCGGTTCGCATATTGTTAGGAACAATGTTATATTCAACTGCGAACAGACTGGAATATGCGGGAGCATGGGCGCAGCCTTCAGCATAATTGAGAATAACCATATTTACAATATCTGGACTAAACGGCAGTTTGCCGGAGCCGAAATAGGGGGAATAAAATTTCATGCGGCAATTGATGCCATAATCAGAAATAACCGGATCCACAGTTGCGGAAGGGGCCTGTGGCTCGACTGGATGACCCAGGGAACAAGAGTTTCGGCCAACCTTTTCTATGACAATGACCTGGAAGATATTTTCCTTGAAGTCAATCACGGACCTTTCATTGTGGACAATAATGTATTCCTTTCACGTGCGGCCATAAAAACCCAGTCGGAGGGCGGAGCATTCGTTAATAATCTTATTGCTGGAACTGTTCATAACTGGCCCGAACCAAACAGGTTCACACCATATTTCCTGCCGCATTCAACCGATATGGCAGGGCTTACCACCATTTATGGGGGCGATGACAGGTATTACAACAATATTTTCATTGGTCCCGGCACTGAAAAGACAGGGGAAAACGAAAATTATGGTCTTAAAGGATACGGGAACGCGAGACTTCCGGTCCGGATCGACGGCAACATTTATTGCAACGGAGCGACTCCTTCGCAGAAGGATGAAAATTTTCTCTTCTTCCCATCTCACGGCCAGGGGGTTAATCTTTTTGAAGAAGATGGCCACGGATATGTCATTTTGTCATATGACAGTTCTTTCACCAGTCACCGGGTCAAAACAGTAACCACAGAAATGCTTGGGAAAGCAAAAATTCCGAAGGCTGATTTTGACAACCCTGACGGGACCGTACTGGTCATTGACCGCGACTTTTTTGGTGATAAGCGACCTCCGGACGGCAACCTTTCAGGACCGTTTATAAATGTCCTGCCCGGGGAAAACAAATTCAGGCTATGGTAAAAATTATTAGTTTGGTGATTTTATGAGATAATTTTACTATTAACAGGAAGTTATGAAACCCGCATGATACAAAATCACAAACAAGCATGAAAATAAAATTCATGTGGATTCAATATGAACCACTTAATCTTCAGTAGTATATAAATTTATTTTCACATGAAACAACTATCATTTTTTTTGATTGTCATGATCACTGGCGGGCTCCTTTCAGCCCAGGAAAGCAGGGTTTATGACCAGCTTACCATGCAAAGCAAAATACTGAAAATGGAAAGGAAATTTGCGATCTACCTGCCTGCGGGATATGAAACTTCTCAAAGGGATTATCCTGTTCTGTATCTTCTTCATGGAGCAGGAGATGACCAGACAGGCTGGGTGCAATTCGGGGAAGTCAGACATATTGCCGACAAAGCGATTAAGGATGGGGTTTCAACCCCTGTTATTATCGTTATGCCGGATGCAAATACCGGCAGAAGGGGTTATTCCAACGATGTAAGGAATGAGTGGAGGTATGAGGATTTTTTCTTTGAAGAATTCATGCCTTTCATTGAGTCGACCTATCGGATCAGGAAAGACAAGGAATTCCGGGCTGTTGCAGGGTTATCGATGGGTGGCAACGGAACACTGATCTATGCCCTTCATCATCCCGAGCTTTTCGGATCTGCCTGTCCCCTGAGTGCCGGCGCCGGCCCCGTCAATCTTGCCAATGTGAAGAGATCGCTGGGTGCTGATTCCTCAAAGATTAAAAAAGAGCAGTATGATGCTTATTTTCAGAAATATGATATTCCGACCCTGATTAACCGGATACCTGATGACAGGAAAAAGGATGTCCGCTGGTATATCGATTGCGGGGATGACGATTTCCTGTATGAAGGAAATGCTATGCTTCACATCTATATGCGGAAGAAGGAAATACCCCATGAATTCAGGGTTCGCGACGGTGCACACAACTGGACTTACTGGAGGGAGTCGTTGCCGGAGGTGTTGCACTTCATCTCGGCAGGCTTTCACAGGTAGACCTCCTCGAATACTGGCATATATTTTGTTTTATTACCGCAGGAATAATAAAACAATAAAACAATGAAAACAATAAATAAAAATACCGGAAATCTTTTCCTGCTGACAGCATTATTATTGATTTCCGTCACCGGTTATTCGCAGGATTTCGGGAACGAGAAGCTGAGCCGGAAGGAAAAGAAACAGCTCAGGGAAGCTGAGCTGAACGCAAATTACAATTTGCTGAACGATCTAGTGACCTCAAGGAGTTTCGTTGTTGAAGCCGATTTCCTTGAAAACAAATATGGTGAAAAAGTGCCTGTTTCTTCGTCGATCAATTTTATTATGGTAAATGCCGATGAAGGAGTATTGCAGACGGGTTCAAACTTCAGGATAGGATATAACGGTGTGGGCGGAGTTACCGCTGAAGGAACCATCGGTGATTACCAGGTCGTGAAGAACCCCAAGAATCTGAGTTACAATGTTAAATTTCATATAGTTACAAATCTGGGTTCTTATGATATCTTCCTGACGGTCTTTTCGGATTTCAGGGCCAGGGCAACGATCTCGGGCGTGACATCCGCAAAGCTCACCTATACCGGCCGCTTTGAGGATTTGTCGAGATCAAAGGTTTACAAGGGAATGAGAACCATCTAGGATGACGGATGAACAATGTTATTTCCTTGGCATCAGTTCCCAGTGAAGGTTTGATCCCACATTTGGATTCAGGTCAGGGCTATCGGTAACAATATACTCACCATTATTGTTTGACCATGCATAGTTGTATCCGCTTGGCAGTTCCACTTCACGGCCCTCATGCGGATCGTAGTACCTGTCAATTCCGAGGATATTGTCACTGAATTGACGGGAAACCCTGTCATAAACCTCGCCGTTTGCTTCAAACCTGGCGAGGTTTTCTTCCCGCATCTGGTCGCTCATCCTGCTGAGCATTCGGCTGAATTCACCGATGTTCCTGATGCTTGTTATCTGTTGCTGAGCCAGGTAAACAATAGTGTTACTGTATTTGGCGTACCATCTGGGGTTAATCTTAAATGAAGAAACGATAGTCTGGAATCTTAGTACATGACAAAAAATATTATCTGATTGATTGTTAATATGTTATGATGTTTTTGTTAATAAATACAGTCTGAAATATTAATATAAAACCCTGATATTCAGTTATTCAGTATTGAACTGCCAATACTAATAATAACAATGAGTATCAAGGTTGAAAACAAAGTTACAGTTTTATCAGATACGTTGAAAGAGTTCTTTGGAGATAAGATGAATCTGGCACGTATTAAGTTCTTTGGTTTATTTATCA